>JAAOBB010000035.1_pt1 | contig 14496 bp, 15 predicted proteins | sample 7267541 | NCBI WGS metagenome assembly JAAOBB01 (sample SAMN14345205, study PRJNA599270) | viral metagenome | isolation source: viral-like particles (VLPs) isolated from bee gut | host: Apis mellifera | place: Switzerland:Lausanne | collected 2017-01/2018-02 | reverse complement strand
ATTTAAATTATAATTAAGATAAATTTTGAAAGGAAGTGTTTATTTTGGAAGATGAACCAAAAAATGTGCAAGAAGAAGTTTCACATGAAACAGATAATAGTTTAATGTTTAAAGATGTATTGGAAAAGATTAATAGTGTATTTGAAAATCTTTCGGTTCTAAGTGAATCGATTGATGGTTTACGGAAAGAGATTCGGGGCGATGAAAAGAACGTTGAACCAGAAAAAGATGTTGAACCAGAACCAGAAAAAGATGATCAATCTAAAAAATCAGATGATGAAGAGTTAGATGAAATTAAGGAAGGACTAGGATTATAAAAATGAATGATATGATCGAAGATAAAAATACAAACCGTGGATATGCTGAAAGCTCATTTGGAGATTTTAAATTTTCTAAAATGCGCGAGTTAAATAATGGAATGAGTATTGTTAATAATGGACAGAATGAGTATCAACGTAAGATGTTTAATTTAGGGGGTAATGATTAATGGTTGTAAAAAGAGAAAGTGTTTTACCTGATTTAGTAAAATCTTCGATGGAAGAATATAACAAAAATTATCATACTGATTATAGTTGGTCAACGCAGTGGGTAAAAGGAGAAAATTGGACTAGTGCTGGAACAAAATTCGAAACATATATTAATAATTTTCTTTTTCCGAAAATTCGTGAAACAACATTAGCTCAACAAAATCTTGGTAATCGATTTGATTTTTTAGCAAAAGAAATACCAGATATGACTGCCGTATTAAATGAAGATTATGTTATTTTAGATAGTACGCCTACTGGTTTGAATTTATCAAAACCAGAAGAAAATATGTTACGTGCTAATTATCCTAAAATGGCTACAAAATTATATAATGGCTGTAATTTTTTAAAAGAAAAATTTACATTAAATGGTAATGATGCGGTTTTGAATTTTCAGACAATCGGAGACGCTGTAAGTTATGTTATGGCAGTGTATCGGAAACGTATTTCTGATATAAATATGTATGAAGAGCAGATGATTAAGTCGATGATTGTAGATTATGGTATGCGTAATGTAAAAGATAGACGTACGGTTAATTCACGTGACGAGTTAGCGTCCACAATTGGAGAAGCATTACTAAATATTCAAAATAACAGTTGGAAGCATAATGAGTCTAGTGACGCGTCAGGTGGATCAATTGCTAGATATTCTACTTATACACCATTGAAAGATGTATTTATTTTAACGACAGATTCGACTAAGGAATTTTTGTTAAATACTGTTGTAGCGAATACATTTCAGGCTGCTGGTGTTGATTTCACAGATAGAGTAATATCCTTTGATGATTTAGGCGGAACATTTAGAGTAACAGATAATGTTACATTATCAGATGACGCAACGGTTGATAAGTTACATGCGATGGGCTTTTATGAAAGTATTAAGGGCGAAGTAATATATAAAGATACTGTATTACCATTTGACGTAAGTGATTTAGCTGATTTCAAGGGTAAAGTATCAGAGATTAAGCCAGACGGAGATCTATTTGCGATTGTAATGGATATTAATTCTATTGGTTATAAGCGGAAGACAGCTGGTATGTTAAAACAACCATTTTATAACCCAGAACGAGATGAAGTAACTTATTGGCTACATTATCAGGCGCAACGTTATATTAGACCATTCTTTAACAAGGTAGTAATTAGTGGTACTAGTGGAATGAATAATGCAGATAAACATGTAATTGATTAGCAAGGAGTAGATATATGCCGTTAGAGCATGGTTTCTTCCCCCCGTATGGGGGAGATGATAAAGATGGTGTTGGTACACATAAAGATTGGCTTACGTTAACACCGAAACAATTAAATGAAGTTCCGATAGATAACGATTATGATGACGGTGTTGAAATATCTCAAAAGGATAAGGCAACACAGATGGTTATACGACAACGTAATGCGTATAGAAAAATTGTTTTTAGTCGTTATCATGAGATAATATTAAATATACGTGATTATATTAATGTACCTGTAAGTTTTAATAAGTTGAAATGTGAATATTTTTTGAGAAATGGTTTAGCTGTAGCCGTTGGAAAAGATGCAGTAGGTACTTTTCAATTATTGGGTACAGTTAATGATACTAATACAGTAACTAATAGTTTTACACCTTATGGAGTTAATGAATTAACTGGCAAAGATATAAATTTTATTTTACCTAAACGATTAATTCCGCCAGATTTGACAAATTATAAAGAAATTACTGAATTAGATAATGCAAAAACTGGAGATTTTGTTATTTTAAGGAATAAACCATTTACTTTTACGAATGATATGGCAATTATCAATTTCTATGCAGATAGATTAGCGGAGTTAATGGCGTCAAGGTTGAGTTTGATATTACAAGCAAAAGTAACAAGTGTTATTCCCGTAGAAAATGGTAATAGTGAAGACGCAGATCAGATTGTTGCGAATTTAATGAATGGTGCACCATATCTTATTATGAATAAAGATAGGATGCGTTTGAAAGATATGGTTGTAACTATTGGAGATAGTTCCATACCTGAAAGAATTAAGACACTAAAGACTGCATTTAACGATGAACAAAACGAGTTAAATAATTTATTAGGTATTAATACAGTCGGAGTGGATAAGGCTAGCGGTGTGTCTGAAAAAGAGGCGGATAGTAATAACGATTATGTTACGTCAACGACTAATATGTATATTAGGGGTGTTCAACATGGATTAGATTTGTACAACACAAGGTTTAATAAAAATATGTATGTGTATATGAATCAACCATCATTAGCTGAATTGAAAATAGGTGGTTTCGATGGTACAGACGACAACTAAAATTAAAGATATATTACAATCTGAATTAATTAAGCATGGTCATAATGAATGGGTCAATAGAGTTGATGGAAAGACGCAATTAACCGATCATAATCGTACATTTGCATTTATTTATAAGATTATGGAATATGATAAGGACGTTGACGAGATTGTTACGGAAGAATTTTTTAATCGTGTGCGTTTAAGTAATATTGACGCAGATAGATTTTTTAAGAAAATGTTTTGCAATAAATTTATAGATCGAGAAATTGCTCCACAAACTGTTGAAGCTTTTGCTAGTCGTGTTACAGTATTATATTTACAACGTGCGACAGAAATTGTTGTGTTATATGAGAAGTTGGAAGATTTTTTCTTGGGAAAAATGACAAGTAATAGTCATGATAGATCGGGATATAATCAGTTAACTGCAACATTACCACAAGATGAAGTTAATATGGACTTAACTGCTGATACTCAAGATTATGCTGATGATAATAGTATTAATCGTGCATTCGATGATAATAATCGAGTATCTACAACTGCTAACCCAGATAATATTGCTAAGTTAGCAAAAGTATGGGAAGAAATATTTGTTGATTTTGATTTAAGTTGCTTTTTGCAGATATATTAGATTAGAAAGGAGATTTTATGAGTGTAATTGACTTGGGTGGAACAGACCCTAGTTCTAAAAAACCAAAACCTAACCAACCGGGCGACCCGAACAAACCATTTGAACCAACAATGGAAAATAGATTACCTATAATTGGGCCAGATGAATGGTTACAGATTAGCGCAGGTTTACAAACATCGAATTTAAACAATGGAAGATGGAATATGCGTAGGTATGCTCCTTATTATAATGATAAGGCTGATTATAATACTGACGCAAAATCGTATTATGATTATTTATCGAGATTAAATTATCTACTTGACCAATTTCGTGACGCGACTAATCAATTATTAAGGCGTGAAATAATCACGGGAGAAACTACTACTATCAAGATGGCTCAGGACGGAAACTGGGAAACCGAAGATGATATTACTTTAACCGCAATTGTAAAAATATCAAAAGAAATACATTCAATGTTAGACGGTTCGGGAAAAGTTTATGATTATCGAAATGCGATTTTTGATGATGGTACTGGTATTTTCGCGAAAGATTTTACGGATGAAATTAACGATTTATGGGATAATGTTCACGATTTATGGAACAATGTTAATCAATTATGGACTAATGTTTATAATATTTATGATATACTTTCAGGGCAATGGACTAGTTATGATCAATCGGCTTATCAAATTAATACTAAGGGACAATTTAATCTCACAAAAGGCGATTTAGGTGGAAAAGGTGTATTTGTATATACTCAAGACGTGCATAGCGGATATAATGTACGTTTTCAAGTTGCAACTAGAAATGGATCAATAGGTTGTACTAATACAGCTGCCGTTACTTTGGGACACGGTGACCATAGTATTACATCATCTTATGTATTTGGAATAAGATTTTTAAGCGGTTATTTAAAAGATTGCGATTTTTCACGCATTTCAAATATTAGACAAGATGGTAACGCTGTATGGAATATTCTTGGGAAAGGAAATAAGTGGCCAGCTTATGTTTCAGTAGTACCGCAAGTAAGTGGAGATGACGCTGTAGTTGCTATTCAAAGTTACGCAGATGGTAATAATGATCAATTGCCGAGTTCATCTATGAACACGTGCAATATCAATGTTAGTTTCTATGTACCAAAAAATTAAAGGAGTGAAATATGAGTAAAGCTTTTGTACGAAAAATTGTTAATGTTAAGACAATTCAAAAATTACGCGATTGGACAAATGAAATAGGGGATATTGTTGTAAAAGATGGTATTCACGGATATTTAAGAGTTGAAGATGAATATAAACCAATTACATTTCCAATGATATGGGATTTTGAAGTTGATCCAGACAAAAAGACGCGTTCAGATTACTATGTAAACGGTATTGGTGTACATAAATTAGACACTAAAGAAACAGCGCAACGTAAATATGATTTAAGCAAAAATGATATTAATGATGAAAGATTTATTGGTGCGACTGGTGCTTATTCACAATGGCGCATTATGGGCTCATCGATTAGTCATGTTGATAAATTTCAATCTGGTACATCAAGACAACTAAAAGTTACTCCAACAGAAATAAGGAATAGCCTATATGTAAATAACCCAACTAATAATTTTTCGAGTAAATTAACAGAAATTTTGAATGAAAATATGTTTCGTAAGTTACTTAATAGTAATATGATTTATATACAATCAGAATTTAAAGAACAATATGAAAATCATATTAAAGGCAAAGGGGTAACGTATGATATTGACTTATCATCAGGCGATGAGCAAGGTAATGGAGAAAAAGTTTTAAGTGATTTATGGTGTCATCGCAATGAGTTATATTTAGCATTAGATAAAGATAAATTTATCGAAAAGCATTATTCAGGGGATAATACAGTTAATTCATTAATCGATTTCGGTTCAAGTGATGAAAATGGTAAAAATCTTAATAGTGGTAGTGAATTGACTACTAAAAACGATATTGCAAACTATACTTTACGTTCAAATAAAAAAGATTTAACAATCACTAATAACAACAGTAAGATTACAATTACTGGGGATAATGATACTGTAAAATCATTTATTGCTACACTTGACGATATGCTTACCATTACTAAGCGATTTAATGCTGTTAATGCAAGAATTGATAATCTACAACAGCAAGTTAATAGCTTACAATCATCATTGAATAGTTTAGCAAGCAGAGTTAGTTCTTTAGAAAAATAGGTAAAATATGGGTAAAAAGTTAACAGAAGTTACCTTTTACCAAAACACGCCATTTACAGATTTTCAAAATTATATTGATTTTGGAAGTAATAGTAAACGTGACGTGTTTTTTAATACTCATTACCAACCGCAAAAAGTCGCGTTAGATTTTAATATGGTTCGCGATCGGTTGACAATTAGAGTGGGTAATAGTGTAGCGAATTGGAAGTTTTTAAGTGAATGTAATTATTTGAGTTTTGTCAACACGTATGACAGCATACGCTATTATTGTCAAGTAACAGAAGCTAAATATCTCAATGATCAAGTTACGGAATTAAATTTAGTAATTGATGGTTTAATGACTTTTTGTCAGGGTGGCATAGAAAAATATGCTAAAAATGTGACCATTGAACGACAGCATTTACCAAAATTAGTATTTGAAGAAAACCTTGATAGTATTAGATTAGATGGGGATATTCTTAATTTCTCATCGAAAAAATATATTAAGCAAGAATGTTATGCAATGACAGATTTAGACGTGATTTTTAGAACGAGTGTAGATTTATCTAGTGATTTTGGAACAGTAGATAGTCCAAAAGTGGTAACCTCAACTGGCGTTACATTTGATAAGATTGTATCCCCCCAAAATCTATATATGACACCTTATTCAAAATTCAATGAGTTCATGGGCACAATTAAAAAATATCCATGGATAGGTCAAAATATAACAAGTGTTCTTCTTGTTCCAAAAAATATGTTAGATAGTGGTAAATTTTCTAAAGTTACAATGAAAAGTGGTTCTTTTGATGATTTATACACTTTCGATAATCGTGGGATAAGTAAAAACTTAGGCGAAATTTCAAGTATTTCAAAAAGTTTTGGCGAATTATTAGATATTTTTTCGGTACGTAATCACAAAGAATTATTGCGCAATGGCTATTGTGATATTGAAATTACTAATTTTCAAGGTCAAAAATTAACCGTTAATATTGGAGAATTAGATAAAAATGATGCTCTAAAAATTATGGCAGACGTTGTTATTGGATATAGTAATCAAATGTATTTTTATATCAAGGGTTACAAATCACGCGGAGAAAATTCGATAGGTAACTTACCAGCTGGTAGTTATATCGAAGATAGTATACCGTTCACAAAATTCGACAGTGCACCATTATTGACAGACCAATATGGACTTTCGATGGCTAATACAGCTAATCAACGTAATCTTGCGCAAAAAAATCTTATTTCAGGGCAAATTGGTACAGTAATGGATAATTCAGCGCCTATTCAAGATAGATTTTTTAGCGCGGTATCACTTACATCTAACGCGTCAATGGGTGCCGTTATGGGACGTTTTTCAGATGAATGGCAATACTACCGTAAACTTAACGCTGAAATGGCGGATAAAAAATTAACACCACCGAGTGTTTCTGAAATGAGTACAGAAAACGCATTCCCCGTGAAACAAGGTTTTTTTGGTATCACAGTACAGTATTCAAGAGTAAACGATACAGATATAAATATCGCAAAACAATACTATGCTCAGTTTGGTTACGATTGGCAAAGTACGGGAGATTTATATTCTACTAACACCATGAAGTATTTAAATTATGCAAAATTTAGCGGTAATTGGATAATTAATGATAGACACGTACCGCAATCGATCATGGAACAGATACGTGCGCAATTTCAAAATGGTGTAAAAATATGGCACAACCCTGATAATGTTGATAACCCTTTCATTCAAAATATTGCAGATAAAAATACGTGGGTGTAGATTATGGTTGTGTATAAGCAGTACGGAATGAAAGTTTACAAAAGACTTTTACGTACAAATTTTAATTCAGATTTTGGTGTCGATAAAGAGAAATTTATTAATAAATTATGGGGTGTATGTAATGCTACACCGACTAATATCATACATAGGCGCGGGATAGGTTTAAATGATTTCAAAAAAAATTACATACCTATTATTCAAAAACATCTTGGAAAGGGCGCATATGTAATGTTTATGTGTATATGTGCAAACGAGGGGGGTGGCGGTACTAATACATTTATCAATAATAAAGTATCTCCGCATAATGACCCTAAACAAATTTTATTAGACGATTGCAAAATTATAAAAAATGCACTCTATTCGTTTAATCTTCCAGTTTGTCGTTCCGCACATGAAGTGTTAGGGGGTACACCATACGTACCTGATAAACAAAACGAAGATATTAACGTTTTAAATAGTTGTAAAAAAGGAACTGTAGGGCGTTATTATATCCCACTTACAATGGCAGGTAATTCGTGGGTATTCGCGACAAAATGGACAACAGCACATCAGGGGCCAGTTCCTAACTGTTATTATGGTAACCCTTATGATGATTGTATTAATTACATAAAATCTTGTGGTGGTAAAATTAATGGTGCTGGTGGAAGTAGCGGTAGCAGTAGTGGATCTAGTCCTGCTGAAAACGCGAAAGATTTAGCTACATCGATTGTGGAAGAATTACAACGTGCGTTGCGGTTTGATATACATAATATCGCGAAAACTAATTATTATGAAAATGCTTTCATAAGTGCCGAAAGAACGTATAATAATACTTACAAAATAAGGTTTAGACGTGACTTTATACAAAACATCGTAAATAATGCTACAGAAAACGTAAGCGATAATGATCCCGACAACAACAAAGCCGATGATTTTAATGATACATCTGTAAACGCAGGTAAATGGGTATTTCCCGTTAAGGGAAAACTTGGTATCAGTGATCCATGGGGTAATAGGGCGTGGCGAGTTAGCGCTAGGAACCCCACTGGTTTTCATGACGGGTTGGATATTGGTAACGCGGCTCAAATTCCAGAGCATAAAATCTATGCTTGCCATTCAGGTAAGGTAGTATATAGCGGTTATATGATGGCTGAATTAATGTGGGTCATCATCATCGAAACTGGTAAATATCATATTTGGTATCAGGAATTTACATCTACCGCTAATAATGTAGCCGTAAAAGTTGGAGATAAAGTAAAAGCTAAACAATATCTAGGCTATGTGAATGGGACACATGTTCATGTAGGTATTACAAAAGAAAAAGATAGAAATAAGGCGTTAGCTAGTGCATTCACAAAAAATGGTACTTGGCTCGACCCTTACAAATTTTTTGGAAATAAAAGGTGGTAAATATGAAGTTTAATAATGAATTTAATTTAGGCGCAAACGAAGGTTCCCCTAACAAAGCAAGAAAAAGGTTTATCATTATACATGACACGGGGAATGATAACAACAAAGGTGCTAACAGTGGACGCAATGAAGCCGCTTACATGAAATCGCACTGGCGGAACGCGTACACTCACGCAATAGTTGATGACACAAATGTATATATCGTGGGCGCACCAGAGTATGTAGCATATGGAGCGGGCATGGTGGCTAATGATAATTCTCCAATGCAAATTGAATTAGCGCATGTTGACAGTAAAAAAAGGTTTGACAAAAGTTATAGATTGTGGATAGAAACAATTCAGTATTTTGCAAAAAAATATGGTATACCATTAACACTTGATACTGATATTCATCTTAACGGTATTAAAACTCATAAATGGGTATCTGATAATATCTGGGGTGACCATACCGATCCGTATGGTTATCTTGCAAAGTGGGGTATTTCTAAGCGTCAATTACAACTTGATCTTGTCAAAACTGATACATCTAATGTTGTTAATGAATATTATCAATCGGCAAGTAGAGTTAAAGCTCTTACTAGCGTTAGTCGCTATCAAGATAAAGCTTTTAAAAATAAAGTAGATACATACCCTAAAGGTACACTTTTCGATATTAACGCGACAGTAAAATATGGTAGCATTACTAGATTTAAGCTTGCGAATGGACTTTATATAACAAGTAATAAAAAATACGTACAAAAAATTAAGTAACAAAAAAAGCATGTAATTAATAATTACATGCTTTTCTTTTTAGCGCTTATTTTTAGGCGGTTGATTATCAAAGAATTTTAAAATAAATTCTGGTAACTTGACCCCGAAAGCGTCTAGGTTTTCTACTAATGATAACAAATCGGGTACTATCAAACTATATATAAACACATCAAATACCTTGTCATAATCATAAATATAAAAAATCGGATATAAAAATAACGGTAAACAGATTATCACTACTTTTTTAATTATACCGTAAAAATTTATCGATGACGATAACCTATGATTTTTTAAAGCTAAAGCGAAACCCGTTAGGTAATCTGTTACGACAATGCAAACAAGGGCGATAAATACTTCATGCTTGCTGAAACTATGTACTATCTCTAATAAATCAATCATTAATTCCTTCTCCATCTACAATATCTTCGTTAATCATCTTCTCACTTTGTATTAAAAAGTTAATATTACGATTACTATTATTATGGGCTTTTGGAACTATCTCGTCAATACTATATGAACCAAATGGCGATTCAATATAAAGAATATCTTCGGGTTCTTCGATATTGTCATCAGCGTGTTCTACAATCGTTTCCATAGCAATTTTTACGATTTTTAAACTGTTTTTATCCATTATTTCTGGATAAGTATTACCACTATCTAAATTAATTGTAGCGTCATAGATCGCAATTGTACCAACATTAGTACGATAATTTCGTTTAGATTTAACTGCAACTCCTGCGTGAAATTGAGTATTAATGAATTGATCGAATGGCATATTCAAATTAAAACTATCTAAGGGTACCCCACCCGCATGAATAATAATCTTCCCATTAGTTTCAAAAGCGTATTTTTTATGATTAAGTAAGTACATTTTTTGAATGCTATGCTCTTTTTTGAAAGCCCCTAAATTATATTCATTGATGAAACTATTATCTACTTTATCGATTGCACGATCATCAATGTATAGACTATCTGTATCCCCATAATAAAGATAATTATCAATATCATCTGGTGTTAAAGTTTGGAGCGGTTCTAATAAATTAAATAACGCTTGGCTTGTCACAAAAATGCTAAATATTTCATTTCTCTCTGTATTTTTAAAACCTTTAGGGACACTTATTAATTCGTCGTTTTCATAATCATAACGAAAATAATTGTAGTAGGGACGTAATGCAGGGAGCCCATATATTCCATTTAAGATGACTTTCGCGATTGCAATTTCTTCGGGTAAGAGTTTATGCTTATTTTTCTCTTTTAAAATCTTAATATCGTTTGGATCAGTACAATCTACAATATTATCATTTTTACCTTGCGTCTTTTTCGCGTAATTTATAGCTAAAATATTTCTTGCATCGAAACTACATGTACTAAATTTCAACCATGCACGAGTATTCAATTCTGTAATTTTTTCACAATTAAATAAATTAAATAATTTAATTGTATTAGTATTTATATATACATTTTCATAAAAGTTTGAATAATATTTAACGAATAACTTACGTAACAATTTAGATTTAATATTTTTTATTAAAGCATTAAATTCATCAGCTGTAATTTCGTACAGATAAAAATTATGATCATCATCGTTAATCTTAACTAACTCTGGTTCATCAGAATAATCTATCAACATATACGGTATTTTAGAATTATACATTACGTTAGGGTAACTCGAATTAATATCAAGACTAGTAATATCATGGTTAATTATTTGTCCAACGTATTTGTCGTTATAAAAATTAAGTCCACCTTTATAATAATGTTTTAAATAGTCGAAAAGATTTTCGTTTCTAAAATCATAATCGGAATATTTAATTTTTTGTTTATGATTCAATGAACCAGTTAATTGAAACTTAGAAAGGGGACTAACTTCATACTCTTTTAATATGTTTTGAGAAAAAGTAATTTTATTAAAATCAAAACGTGGGTAGATCTTCTCGAAATTATAATATACGTTAGCCAATAACAATACATCATTATCAATATAATGTAATTGTTCCATATCTAATTTTTTATGTATTTCTCTCGCGTACGCTTTTGAGGCTGCATAACTCAAATCAATCGATAGATTATATTTAGTATAGTTAAAATCTGATTTTAATAATTCTTTATCAATTAAACCGAGATTATACATAGTTTCTCCCAAAGAACGTAATGATCTCCCACCAGTTTTTGGAAGAGTATCAACTGTAAAAAACGTAAGCTTTGAATTTTCTAATTTAAATACAAGTTCAAGATTAGTTGACGCTTTTACACGCTTTTCTAACACCATATTTTTCTTAACTTTTGATTTCGCAATGGCAGTTTCATCATGCTCAACTTGTGATACGTACATTTGTCTATGTTCTAAATCATACTCATTTAATAATTGATAAAGTAAATAATGATTATCATAACCATTGCCGTTATGGAAATACAATTTAATTTTGCATACATGAGTTACATTATATTCAATTGTATCTAAAAATGTTTTAAAATCATAAAATGAATGATCACATTCAATTCTATTTGTATCTTTGTTTAAATAAGAACAAGCTACTGAAAATACTTGATTTTTAAACTCACTAGGTTTTTCATAACCAGCTTTTTCATTGAATTGATATGTTTCAATATCGCAAAAAAGGTTAATTACCTTCGCACCAGTTTGCTTTTTCAAATATTCAGCAAGTCGTACCATGTAATTAACCTCAATTTTCTAATATTAAAAATTAACTATTTTTCATCATCTACAGATTGAAATTCATCATCAACACCAAAGTAATCAATTGATTGTAATTCTAGTGAACTAGCCTTGCCTAGCATAGCAACTACACGAACAAATTCATTACCATCATTGTCTTCAAATTTCATCAATGCAAATTCATAATTTTCGCCTTTAACGTTAGGCTTTTCATCGTCAAATAATACACGTTTTTTAGTTTTTGATTCAGTATCGTACATTTGTAAATTCCCACTGAATTTACTCATTACAAAAGTAACTTCTTCTTTAGTCTTATTATCTGTAGCCTTATAAACTTTTAACCCGAAAGCTGTTAAGATTTTTTCATCGTCGGGGTTAACATAGATTGTCACCCCTTTAGTTTTAACTTTATTATGAAACTTATCAGAGTGATTAGTCGTATAAAAACGTGCGTCTTTAATTTTTAAAATATCATAATCATTTTGAGATTTTTCTACTAGTACTTTAACCATTATATAATTCCTTTCTGGTATCAAGTTTTTAATAATTTATTTACATTAATAATACTATCAAAATATTTTATTAATGACAATACTTTTTTAAAATAAATCTGAAAAATATTCACGCACCAAACGCAACTTAGTCCGCTTAGTTTGCTCTTCATATATTTCATTTTCATCATCTTTAGCATTACTAGTGATTGGTTTAGGTGGGCGTACTTCGGCAATCATATCTTCATAATCAAGACACTTTAACCGTGGGTTACTATCGAATTGCGTAATCGTAAATGTATTAGCATATGATACGCGCCCATCGTTATGATCATAAGCTAATACGTCACTATAATATGTATTATCGAGATATTTTACATTATCGTGTAAACCTATTAATACTGTCGTAAACTGTATTTTTTTAGGTTTTTTATACGTTATTTCTAAATAAAAATTATTATTCTCATCATAATGGATAACAAGATATTGTTCATTATCCATTTTTACCCCGACCTGATTTTTAAAATGTGTTAATTCATGAGCATTAACTACTAAATCTTCATTGGTTCTAAATTCCCCACTATAAGAACTATCATCATCGGTACCTGCAAACATATCAGTCTTAATATTATTTAAACTAGATAAATTTTTCCATCGTTCAATAACAACATCATCATGTTTTTCAATCGTGTTAATCTTCTGTTTTTCAAGTACGCGATAAAGATCGAAATATGACAATAAGGGACTATCAAAGTTAACTGGGTTACCCAATAACATAATTTTTGGTGTAGTTAAAACACCATTATTATCTACAGGACGTGCAACACTTTCATATATAGTTTTTAATCGTAAGGCTTCATCAGGTAAATAATCTCCTTTAAGTGCAATAAATTCATCATACACAATTAATCGATAATGTTTTAAAATGGTAGAACTATATTTTAAATCGGTAGCGCTATTTAATTCAGTGATTAAACAGATAGGTTGATCATTAACATACATGATCGAATATTGTTGTTTGTTATCAAAATAAATCGCTTTTCGCGATAACTCAAAATTCTCTAACAATATCTCTTGTAACGTGTCTTGATATATTGACCTTAAAGTAAAGTGCCTTGATAACAAAATAAATTTAAAATCATTATATTGCATAGATATTTTTATCAACGCCAAAAGATAATTATATGTTTTACCATCTCCACGTGTAGTAATTGATAATAATAATCGTACATCGTCATCAGTGAGATAATCTAATAATTTAACATGGTTGTATTGTTCAGGAATAGATTTTTGTATTTTCGGAACCATTGCCTGAATTTTTTGAGATACAGTTTTCATATCGATACATACCCCGTTCTTTGTCCATAGAATACAGCCTGAAAACTCATATAATAATCTTTAGATAGAACATACTTATCTAATTTAGCAACATTATACAAATACGCGTGAAATGTTATAGCTTTAGGTTTAATCAACTCTTCAAATACACGATTTTTAAATTCATCGTGTTCTACCAACCAATGTGGCGGAGCGCCGTGTAACGCTAAACTTAAACCTTGTAAAATCTCCATAGTATTTTGACCAGTCCCAGTAACGTTGCGTTCATTAATAATCATATAAGCGTCTGATAATGATAGATTATACTGCCAACCAATTAATTCTATCCCTAAATTATTAATCTCTTCAACTTTCTCATGCAAAACGCGTTCATTAAGCTGAGATAAATGACTATACAATCTATCACTTACATTTACATGTAAACTACCCATAACTAATCACACACAAGATTATAATCTAATATATTATCTAATTGGTTATGCAACATATACTCT
>JAAOBB010000026.1_pt1 | contig 14574 bp, 19 predicted proteins | sample 7267541 | NCBI WGS metagenome assembly JAAOBB01 (sample SAMN14345205, study PRJNA599270) | viral metagenome | isolation source: viral-like particles (VLPs) isolated from bee gut | host: Apis mellifera | place: Switzerland:Lausanne | collected 2017-01/2018-02 | reverse complement strand
AATGGAAAGGCCATGCTGCGTAACCGGCCACCAAGGCCAGACCTTAAGGGCAATTGTTACGAATTGCCCTTTTTTGTTGGCCGCCGGTAAAGTAACTGGCCGTGTCGTTGATTTTCTATATATTTTTCACGCTTGCCTGATGAGACGTCATCGATGGGAAAAAGCGTAGTGCCCGACCACCCGTCCTGGCCCCATTCAAAAACACCGACTGCCGGTGTCTTTTCCTCAAAACGCAAATAACGGCGGCGCAAAACTTGCCTGCCCGTTGTCTTCATGGTCTCAAAGTCAACCCAAATTTCATCCGGATCTATTAACGCTTGAAAAGCTTTCAGGAGGTTCTGCGCGCGGCCTCTTTTTAACGACTTCCATTTACCTGTCGCTGTCTTGAACATCGCTTCACCCACAGGAATGGCATATCCAGCTTTGTCACGTATCAGAACAGCGCCATTCTCTCCACGTTTTGCGCCAACTCTTTCAAGGATCGCATCGACATAATATTCCGCAGGTTTACCCTCCGGAAGCGTACCAACGCCAACATTTGACGGCTGTGCAATATCACGGAGCGGGCGGCGTTGCAGGGGATCCGATGCACTGCGCAATGGATTGAGTTCGTCTTGCAACTCGGGCGGTATGAGCCCTGAAGCCCAATCAGCACCAGGGGCATGATCCCATCCGAAACTGATGCCATTCGGTACTTCAAGCGTTTCACCTGTTTTTGGATCTTTTACTTTTCGATACGTCAATACCGGCGTTTCATCTGGCCCTGTCTTGCCCAAGCGTTCAAGCTGGCGGCGTGATAGCGGCTGCACACCGCACGAACAGCCCCATCCATTTGGCGGGTAAATGACCCGCCAAATCGGATTATTCCAATCAAGGACGATACCATCCAACGCTACATGGTCTTGGCGTGGCATCTTTGGAGATCTTAAAAAACCATGTTTATATTGCCAAAAAGGGCGCACCTTTACCATTTTCGGATCAGTCATTTGTTTCCAACGGCCGGCAGCATATGCAGTGCGAATATTTGTTTCAAAAATCACACGGGCGCGCCATGCACGGCCTTCCGGTGTTTTTTCGCCAGTCCAGCCGGTCCAGCCGTGTTTGGCTACAATGGCTTCAAAGTGGTTGGCAAATTCTTCCAACCTTTTTCCGTTTTTTAATGCATCAATAAGTGCGGCCTTCATGTCGTTCAAAAATGCATCTTTTGTAGCACCGGCTATAACAAATGCACGGTCATGAGTGCGGCCTTCCAAATCACGCCAATGCTTTGTCGGCTGCCTGACCTTTTGGCGGAAATAGTCAATGGCTTCTTGAAAAGGTGTTAAAAAGCCCATTATTTAAGCCTCTACCACGTCTGATTGGCCTTTTGCTTCAGCTGCCACCAACGCAGAAGCAAGCGTGTCTGCAAAGGGCGTCAGCTGAAGGTCAGGGTAAAGTGTCAAGATTTTTTCACTGAACGTTTGAAGATCTTCGCCGGCGTCAACCGACTTTTTCAATTCCTTTTTTATAAGATCAATCCAACCGCCAAAAATCGGCTGCATTGATTGATCAAGCTGGTCGACTAACGTCGAAATGTCGTGATCTTTGTCATGGTCGGCATCATTGTCATCACTGTCGGGTGCTGCAAAGCTACCCTGCTTTGGCTCACCCGTAGTCTGTTTTGGACATTCGACCATTTCTTTGTCAAAAATTTCGCTAAATGTCGCGGCAAGACCGGCAGCCGGTATAAAACCGAATTGCCGGGCCTGTGAAATATTGTCCATCTCGGCTTTTGTGGCGGCAGCACGCTTTTGGCGCAAGTCCTCAATTGCTGTTTCATTTTTTGTGCGTGGTCGCCACACTGTGGGATATGGCGCTCCTGGCATATTAAGATCGATAATCCACTTAACGAGTGTGTCGGATATAGTTTCGCACACGGCATCTGCATCACCATCAGCCAGTCCATCCGAGACTTCCAGATGTGTTTCGCTGGCTGCGCGGCTACCATTTCCGTCAAGTGAGGTGGTGAGCGTTTCGCCGAGAACTGTTATAGACGATTCTTCGTCCCAATATCTGCACCACTTTTCATATGACATTGTTTCCGAATGAGAGGATTCGAGAAATTCAACTTCAGACCCGATTGGCATAACTAGAACGCCGTTTTGTGCCAAATTCATGAGCATTTGCACAATCTTATCGACTTCTTCCGGTGGGGTGCCAAAAGGATATTTTCCTAAGGGCGTGGGTGAGGTAAATTTTTCCAAAAAATGAGACCAAAAACCAACGCCTTCTCTTTTAAAAAGGACATTCCAGAACAGTATTCGCCCAAGCCCCCGCCCATATGGATCAGAACCGTCACAATCGTGCCGATGGACGATAAATTTTCGCGATGGCAAAGAAATACCTTCAAATGGTTCTTCAGGTGTTAAAAGGCGCAAGTTCCATTCGTTATCAAAAGCAAAACGTGCGCATCTGTGTTTCTTTATTGTTTCTGGTAAAATGAGATTGTTTTTATTTGCCCAGATAACTTCACTCACCGAAAAACCGAAAAGTGTCGCATCGAGAAGGTCTCCGGTGATACGATCAAAGGCTATTCCCTTAAGGGCCTTTTCCAATAATTGAGCGGCAGCTTGTGCTTGCGCGTTGTCGTCGTCCGCGGCTTTAACAACCCACTCGCGCGATGTTACTTTGGCTTTCCTTTTTTCGAGAAGCGCCTTTACACGGCCATCTTTTTCGACTTCTTCATACAGTCGGAGCCCGCGGCCATTGCCCTTGGCAAACAAAGTCGCATCTTGCGGGCGCAAAACATTACCATAATTTTGAATCGTTATGTCATTTGCGACGCTTGCTATGAGACGTGTCATTTCCGTTGAAATGGATTTGGTTTTCCGTCTGTTTTCGGCTTTTTTTGTCATTTTTTTCATCACAGCCGATATCCTTTCAGCACATCATTTGCTCCACCGGCTTGCGGTGGAACAGCACGTATTTGGCTCATATCTGTTGATTGCGAATAACGAATGGCATTGGTAAAAAGCATCTCCAGCGCATCAGGACCATCGTCGTGGTCGGAATTAGGCCATTGCGTCAATTGTTCGATAAGTGTTGTTTGGGTTGCATGAAAACGGATTGTGCCGGTCGCTATGGCGGGCTGTAGCCGCTCGATACGCAATGACTTGTCGGACGTGTTATTAATCGGCACTGCCGGCAAATAGATGCCCTTTTGAATAGCGTAATTCATGAGTTCTGTTCGGAAAAACTCTTGAAACTGCACGCTTTCCACGAGCCACAATTGACAGTGATATTCAGTTTGCAAGGCGATAGCGTCATTAATAATCATATCAGGCAAGCGTTTGCGTATAAGCGCCTCTACCACGTAAAGAACAGGAGAGCGTTCGCTTCGGTCTAACGCGCCGACAAGTAATGCTGATGGATCGCGCGTTTTTCCCTGTTTTCCAAGCGACGGATCAATGGCTGCGTAATATCGCCAGTCTGTTTTTTTCTGAACCCAATATGTAAGATTTTTGAACGGCGCGTTTTCAGCAATTGGCTCACCTTGTTGTTCGGTAGCAAAGGCTGAAAGACTTTCGGCGCGTTGCATCATGAGTTGTTCAAGCGACTGCATAGCCGGCCAGTTCAAAACCGCGCCTTCATCCATATCCTCTTTATTTGCTTTATAATAATCATGAGCGGCACCTTCGCCATCATTACGCAAGACTTCTTCCCACGTTTCCCATTTGGTCATATTGTTCGGAATTTGCATCAGCGCTTTAAATCGTGCCAAGTGCCAGCCCGGCTTTCTTGCCATCCGCAAAATTACTGCGTCGTGATGCAAAACCGTGCCGATATAAAAAAGATTCATACTGCCATCGGCTGCACCCAATTTTAAAACCGCACGCAAAAGCCATGTCTCTAACTTATCGCGTTGTTCGGGTGAACGGACATTTTCATCATTTTCGATGTCATCAAGAACAACAAGGTCAGGGCGAAAAGGTCCATGGCGGCGCCCGCGCAATTTTTGTCCGGCGCCAACCCCTTCAATACGCACGCTGTTTTTTAAAACGATTTCACCTTCACGCCAGATGCGTCCTTTTCCTGTAAATTTTGGAAAATCCATTGCAAGTCGCGGGTTAGATTCAAGTTCCGCCTTGATAGCTTCTAACGCCAACGCGGCTTGCGCATAAGCATCCATGACAATGATTGTGTAATGGGTAAGTCCGGTAAGAGAAGCCCAAATCGGGAAAATCAGGCTGACTAACGTGGATTTGGCAGCGCCACGCGGTGCCACCACAATATCATGGGCTCCTTTTTTTCGGCCGACAACAGCCGGCAAGCGCGAAAAAAGATGTTCGTGCAACAAGCTCGGCTTTTTTGTGAGATAGTGCGGGAAATAAGTGGTGGCAAAAAATTGGAAACCATTTTTCTTGTCCAGTACTTTTTTTATGCGCGCCGCTTTTGCCGCTTCTCCGGGTGCAAAACCTGACACACTTGCTTCAATTGAAACGCGCATTTCATCGGCAAGTTTTGCAAGCTCCGTTTGAAAATCTTTAGCGGTTAAACGCCTGGTCGAGCTTGGTAACAAATTTTCGAAATTATTTGCCATCATACGCCTCAGCAAGTTCGTCGCCAAAAGGTTCTAAAACGTCCGAAATCACATCGGCCAATTCTGGCTTTTCGCGCGCAACAAACTTGATCAATCTCTGTAAAACGTCATACGCGATGCCCAATTCCGAGAGTTTCGGCGCCGCACGACGTGCTGCTGCGACTGTTTTGTTAAAAGCGTCCGATATGGTTGCCAAAAGCTTCACTTTTTCGGCAGCTGATATGCTGTTATCTTCTTTCAATTCATCCATGACCGCTTGAAATTGCACTGTAAAATCTTCAAGCGACTGAGAAATAAGAGCTGATAGGCCTTCACCATCCACAAGAGCGGCCGATCGCGCCTTATCCCAGTCGTCACCGGCTTCTTTTGCCTCTCTTTTCCATCTGTTGATAGTTGCAAGCGAAACACCGGTCACGACAGAAATAGACGTCATTGCAAGGCGCTTGTGCACGTAAGCAGTTCTCGCCTCCCTTTTCGTCGCTTCATCATGTGCCATTTCAAAACTCCGGCTTAGGTTTTTTTACGCCTTCAAGAAAAGCTTTCCTTTCGACGTGATCCAAGCCCGAACGCGTGATCGTTGCCAAAATCAACGGTCCGTCATCGTCAATAACAATACCGCCAATATCAGCGAGATACCGCATTTGCTGACGGACCCATTCGCGCGATCGCTTGTGTCCGCATTCAGCCAAAACGGTGTCGAGCACCGATTCATTCATTTCGTTACCGGGGGCGAGTGAGAGCGCCTGCAAAATAGACAGCCGCGCATCCTCATCTATTTTTTTCGCCAATTTTGCAAAAAAAATCATAACCGTCCTTTCGCGTTTTCTATCAGTATTTCATTGATGTGAGCGACTAACTCTTTCATGGGCTCAACGCTCGTCGTTAAAACGCGCATATCGCCCCCCATGCGTTCTAACGAAATTTCGATGCGATGAACGGCGTCTTGTGATGGGAGGTTTTTGATCTCATTTTCCATCTTATCAAGCCGCTTAGCCTGGTCGCTTATCACATCATTAAGTGCAATGATTTGTTTCTCGTTTTTGCGTGAACCAGCAGTCAACCATGACCACACCGCGGTGCTGATGGTGATAAGCATTGCACAAATGCTTACCGCCACTTGAATATCAGCCGAACTCATTTTTCTGACGCCGATGCCGGTGTGGTGGCTATTTTGTCAATTGTGCCAAACTCTTCAAGTTTTGCTGCAACCATGTCACCAACGTCTTTCGGTGTGAGTTTGAAATGGTTCAAGGCGTCGGGAACGCGCGCTTGAACATATTTGACAGCTGTAGCTATGAGTAATGAGCGAAAATCGATCGAAAGTTTGTTACTTTCAGCCATCTTTTGACGTAATTGGTCGGCCGCATAATTAACACTGCGTTCGACAGCGCCCATAACAACAGCCCGTTGACTGTCATCAACTCGGATCCCGAGCCACTTGCGCAAATAACCGGTAAGGCGACTAAATCCCCAGCCAATGACAGCAACAACAATCACGACGATATACTCGAGCAATTCGTTAAAAAGTGGTGCCAATGATATCGTTGTTCCACTTTGGTCATCGCCCGCAAAAGCCGTACTGGCAACGAAAATGAAAATCGGTGTAAGAAGAAAAATAAGAAGACGCATTTTTAAACTCCAGACTTAGTTGCGGCTGCCTTTGCAGTCCATAAAATTGTCGTCTCCAATTTTTGCTTTGCGATTTCCGTTTCACGGTTTGTTCCTAGGTCATCAATCAGACCCCATAAAACCGTTGCATAACGTTTTATTTTTGTAAGCTTTTCCGGCTGAACCTCGTTCACGCCCATGATGTCGCCATGCGCCGCAATTACGATATTACTGACTAGCGCTAAACCTGCCTCTAGCGGAAAATCCGGTAACGGTGGCTGTTTTATTGGCTGTGGTTCGGGCGTGCTAAGAGAAGGATCGGCTTTAAAGCGAGCCGATTGCAGAGCGATTTGAAGTTCATTGCGCGTGGCACTGTCATAAATTCCGGTGACTGGTAACGCGTTCTCGCTTTGAAAAAGTTTAACAGCAGAAGCTGTTGCTTTTCCAAAAATACTATCAATGGATATTTTTTTGCCAAGTTCGACGAGCGAGGATTGTAGCAGTGCAACGTCGAGACCTTTTGAACCTGTCTCCAGCGTTCTTTTGTTCAGCCTGTTCGGGTCAAGAATTTCCAGTGCCCGTTCGGTCGCCAATTCTCTTTCGTGCAGGCCATTAACACCACCGTTCACAGCGACTGTTATCGTCTCTACACTGGCTGTCTCGGCTGCCTTACCAATATGTCGTTGGAAATAAGAAAGGGCGGTTAAAAATGCAATATCAGGTTTTGCAACTTGGTCCGGATCGCCAATCAGGTCAACCCCTAAGGCCCTGCCTTCAGCTTCATAATTATCATGACCTGTTAGCTGTTTCAGACCGCGACCGCGATAACGCCAGCCATCGCCTTCCTTGGTGTTGCCCATCCTCCCGCCATAAACTTTATTGGCAAGTGCTTCGGGATTATGAGCATAAGGAGAGGCGTCTTTTACCGTGGGAAAACGTTTCGGCCAGACCTGGCATAGTCTTTGAGCTGAATAGTTCAAATTTTCTGTAAGGCAAGTAAGACCGTCACTTTCTTGCGCTATTTGGCCCATAAATTTTGCTTGTGAAACAGGGGTGGTAACGCCAAATCGCTCCCACGCGCCTTTATAGCCCTCTGTAACCATTGCATCGACAATGGCGGCTTTGGCAACTGGGCAAATTGCTAAAATATCGGCTTTATAAAGCATCAAACACACCTCTTCCAAAAGTGTGTTCGATTATTTCCTCTTTAACTTAAAAGCGTCACGGGCAACATGCCCGTCATAAGTGTTTTTGTCGAGATAGTCTTCAATATCAAGCTGGTTGGGATTGTTTAAAAATACGGGCCGACCTTTTATTGTCACGGCCGGACAACGATTGCTCTGATGAATATTGCGCACTGTCTTCATGGTGCAATCAAGCGCACGAGCAATATCACGCTGTTTCCAGCCTTTGCACGATAACATCTTTACCATGTAGCGCAAGCCTGTCGTTGAAAATGCCGACTTCGATATTGATAACTCGCCGCCACCCATGCGTTCAATCAATATTTTTGCCCGGTCTTCGCCTATAATGTTAAGTTCATGCTCCGGACGCCATTTGGTTGGCACATAAAACCGGCAGCCGCCAAAATGGGCAACGACGGACAGCGCCGTGTCAAGATCGCAAATCTCTGCGACCTCCTTCACGGCGGGAGTCAAAACGTCAAACGGTATTTTGATAGTCTTGTCGATCATATTTTTATCAAAAAAGTGGTTTCAACGTTGTCGTAATCTACGAAAAGCGTGTGTTGTTTTATGGAAAGGCGAACTAAGATAGATTGTATTTCAAGCGAATTTGAATTCTTTTGTTTTAAATAGAAAAATTTGACCGAAATGCCGTTATCTTTTCTTACCCAAAACCGCGTTTTCTTTGCATCAAAAGAAAAACCGTCTGCCACGAGATCTTTGTGAATTTTATCAAGCAAAATCGCGTGTTTTCGGATAATCCAGACACGATCATCATCGCTAACACTTGGGCGCGTATTTTTCTTTTTCCTTCCCATCACGCCGCCTTTTGTTTCTCGCGCACCAACACGCCCAGCCGCGCAATTTCAGCATTCAGCTTTTCGGGCGGAATATGGCTACTCTCAACACGCCCCAGTATTCTTAATTGCGCTGCTAGTACCCGCCTTTTGTTAAATTCGGTCCGGCTTTGTGCACTCGAAAGCTTTTCACCAGTCTGGCACCAATTCACACCGGCGTCACGTGCCATCATTGCCTTCAAAGCGTCTATAACTTTGCCCGCGGCCGTCCCATCCGTTAGAAATTGCGTGTGGTCATATCCAGTCTGACGTTTGGCAAATGCAATCAATGCTTTATCATCGCGATTTCGAATAACGCCTAAATTATAAGCATTAAGCCACATAGCCCGTAAAATGCCAGCGAATTTGCCCGAAACTGTTTGGCTTCTTTTTCGGTTGCCCAGCCTTGTCCCGGCCAATTTTCGCAACGCTAAAATAACCTTTTGCGCTTCGGCCTCAGTCATGTCTTTGCTGGAATCTTTGCCGGTTTCCCGCTCCATCAATAAGCGACGGTTTTCCTCATCCATGCCGATGCGACGTGCTTCGGCGTGGATGAGTTTGATTTGGGCGTTGGTGCTCATCATGCCGCTCTCGGAAAATTATCAAGAAAGCGAGATTGTCCGGGGAACGCCCACCGATGCCAAAGCTTAAAGCCGTTTAAGTCACCCTCTGGCAGGCCGGGGCAAAGATAAGTGCGGCCGTTATAAGCCAATCGACATCTCGTTTCTACAATATTCTTAAAGGTTCGCCCTTCACCTTCTGCAAAAATTAAAGCACCCTCGGGAACCGCTGACGGCATTTGACTAAATCCGACGCAGCCGTCTCGAAAACAATATGCATAATAATGTGCCATTCACGCTGCTCCCTTTTTCAGTTCGAGTGGTTCAATTATAAAATCTTCGCCACCCGATTTGATTGTAACACCAGGCACTTTCATCGCCTGATCCGGCTCGGCGAGCATGGCATCTTTGTTGATTTCTTCCTTGACGCGAATAAACTTTTCCAAACCAGCAAGTTTACACCCCTCAATGATTGCCTCCACCCTTCGTAGGCTCACACTTGGCGGCCGCGTGCGCCACGATACTGTGCCAGTCGCAAAGCTCGCAAATTTTACTTTGCCATTATTGGTGAGCTCATTCCTGTGCGCTTCACAAAACGCCTGCACGCCAGCGGTCAAACTTGCGAGCTCTTCATTCAGGGGCGCCGCTAGTTCGTCAAAGGATTTGCCGATTTCCCGCACGCGCTCGTCATGCTGCGCTTTAATTACATCCCGTTGACTGTGCAGATCCCCAATTCTCGCGATTTTAGCGACCACGTCATCGCGTGTTTGTGGCACGCTTTGCAATGCTGTCTTTTTCGTTCGATTTGCCATTTATGCCACCTCTTTTTCATAATTTTCGTTTGCAACCGGTTGACTAACCAATGGAAACGGCATTGGTACGACGGTTCGGCGGGGATTTTTGGCGAGTTCAAAAATTATTTGCAGCGCCATTCTTCGGCAATCTGATGACGACAGATAAACACCGCCGCGCTTTGCATGTGCTAAGAGTTCATCATGAATGGCCAATAAATCATTGTCGTTACAATCAATGTGCGTTGTGACTGTATTCATCTTATTTTCCTCTCTTTTGGATCGAATGTTTTGGATTGAATGGGCAAACTTGGCACGCCTGCCAATGCTTAACTTCTGCGCGACTTGACGTTGGAACCGATCTGTCACGATAATTTTGGCAATCTGTTTGCGTTAAATTAATTTGAAGAAATGGACACGCAATTAGATCAGTTAAATTGGAGATAATAGCTGCACGCATTTTCGCGGTATCGCCTGGATATTTTCCAGCTTTTGCCAAAGAAACGCTTGGTCGCGTATAGCCAATTTTCTTAGCTACTTCCGTAATCGACCCCATACGTTCACAGGCGTTTTCCAATAATTCAAGCGCATGATCATCAAGTTGTTGATAGGTTGTCATTGCACGCCTCCGCCAATTGATTGCGATCAACAATCTTGCCCTTCGACCATACGGGCGCCAAATGGCCGGTATCTTTGATGAGCCGAAAAACTTTAAAACCATTTGATGTTAGGGCTGTTCCTTTTTCACGGGCGCGCAGCTCGACCACATAACCAGCAGTCACCAATCGCCGGATGAAAACCTGCAAATTATGACTAACATTGCCATCGCTTATTATTTTGGCAACTGTAGTAATACTCTGCACAGTAAAGCGCTTTTGCAATCGCATGGCGTTCCACGCCCTTTGCCGAAAAGTATTTCTCGGGGCTTGACGCAAAAATGATAAAGGTTGATTTGGCCCGCTGGTAATTGTTCGACCTTCAGCTAAAAAAAGTTGCCCATCGCCCGTGAGCTGGTAACAACCAGCTTCTAGCCGCTCAATAAGTTTTTTGATCACCAGCTTACATGCTGCCTTGCTTATTTCTTTGCGGGAAATCGGCAAATGGCAGTCTAACTCGTCAAGCGACTTTAAGCCTTTTCCGATGGCACCCAGCACGGCGATTTGAATTGTACCTGTACCGGCCATCATATCACCTCCGGTATTCGTATTGCCGCGCCGGTTTGACGATCGTTTACTAACAATTTGCCAGCCATGTCGGAAAGGTGAAGAGGATTTTCCGCGTCGAATTCGCCACGCAAACCAACGCGTTCTATATTGGCAATGGCTTCTTTTATTTCGCGATTAAACCCGCGCGTCACTTGATGAACGAATTGTACGATATCGTCACCAACCGGTACTTCGCAGATTGAACGCAAAAACAACCGCACATCATCAATCGTGGCCGGTTCAAAATGTACGTATTGAGCGATGCGGCTAGCTATTTGCGGCAGCGCGGTGAGGTTATCGCGCAGCTTTCCCATGCCAACAAGAATAAAAACTATATCTCCAAGGTCGGAAAAATCTCTAATAGTTTCCATAATCCGCGAATTGCGCGATATATGGTCAGCTTCATCAATTACAACTGAAAACGTGCGACGCTGTGCAAGCATGACACTTTGCCTTTTTAACAACGCTTCCATGGCTTGATTGAAGCGTTTTTGGAAAGCATGAGCCGGATCATTGACATTCAATTCAGCAAGAAGTTCGTTTAAAAACCACGCCGGCGTCCATTCTTTTTTTGCCCGTAAGTAGACAGCATCATTTTGCGCTGCCCACCGGTAGAGGGATGTCGTTTTTCCTAAACCGGGTTGCCCATCAACAACCATCAAACATGCTTCTTGCGCACCCCGCCGTTCTAACGCCGAAAGGGCTGCATCAAATTTTTTTATGTTTTCTGTTTCAACAAATTCGTTTTTCATTTACGTCTCTCATGTCTCGTGACTTTCGTCTGTCAGGCAGCAGATCTTGCAAGCTTTGCAAGGGCATCAAGATCAATGCCCTGACGGGCGAGAAAGTCGGCATTGTGCTTCGTGGCCAACAGATCATTGCGAATATTCGCATGGTCCTGCGCCGTTACTCGTTCCGGATTTGCCATCAGCCAACGCGCATACTCTGCGTCATTCCGGAACTTCGGACGCTTCCTAGCTGATTGGAAATTGCTCTGTTCATTATTGCTATTGCGCTCGCTGTTAACTGCAACGAGCACTGGTTGTGCCGGCTCGGGTGCAGGGGCGGCAAGCGGAACAACATTTTCAGCTAATGACTTCAACGTAATCGACCGCAATTCCTTGTCGATTTCGGTTACTTTGCGCATAGCGCGAGCCTTCCGGCCTTTATGCCGTTTCTCCATCGCCGCTTGCTCGGCGCTCAACGGAATGTAGCGTGTTTTATGTCCCTCAAACCGTGCTTCGGCGATCATTTTGCCGGGTGCACGTTCGCCATCAAGCATAATGATTTCGCGACAAATCACTTTCGATGCGTCATGAATGTCGTAGGAAACAATGACGTCTTTGCCGTGATATTTTTCAAGTTCGATTGCATAATAGGAATTGCCTAGCCAATCCACCAACGCGCGCCGTGTTTTGCGAATAACCCACGGTTGAAGCAGATCACGAGCTTCCTCATCAGACACAAGATAAGGTTCAAAACCGCCTGACAATGCTTTTTGCCAAACTTCGTTCGGGCTCATATGACGCCTCTTGCCTGTAGTCGGGTCTACTAACTTTTCAAGCGAGCGGTGCGGCCTGTTGTTGTAACTATCGATTAAATCTTGGCACGCCTCTAAGAACTCCGACCATGAAGGCAGCAAGCTTGATACGCCAGCCAAAGCCAACTCTTTGCGTGTTGTTTTGTGAACAAGGGTTGAAGCCTCTCGATCCATGTCTCGGCCTATATACGTTGGAAATTCACGAGCTAAGACCGTCCAGCGTTTGTTAAAGTTTTCAATGACACCTTTTGCCTGGCTGTTATATGCAATGGCGTGTGCAGGCGTGATGCTCAAGCGTGAAAGAAAACCGGTTAGGCTGTCTTCCATTGCTTTATTCTTATATCCGCGCCCATTGTCGGAATAAAAAATAGCGGGAATGCCGTTTGTTCTGGCTGCCATCAATAAGGCGTCAATGACGGCATTTGCGTTTTCATCCAAAGCCGCCGACCAGCCAACGATTTTGCGACTAAAAGCGTCTATTATTGTTGTGATTTCCGGCTTAAAAGGTTGTCCATGCAACGGATGAGCAATTTCTGCATCAAATGTTTTTCCGTCTCCAACATATACACTTGCTGGCAATAAGTCCGAAACGTCACGTGCTTTGTACGCTTTGAGCGCCTTTAGTTCGTGGCCCCCCAGTCGGCCACGCTGTTTTTCGATTTCAGGTAATTTTGATAATGCATGACGGACTTGACGTATTGTTGGCATCTTGGCGAGATCGCTCCCAGCACACCAACGTTCATATGCCTGTGCAACGGCCGGTTTTTGAGGCTGCCTATAATATTTCAAGAAACTTTTCAGCCAGGACGGTGCAGCTTCTTTTTCGCGCGTTTTTTTCGGTGCCAAAGCAACCAATCCGCCACTTTCGCGACTTGAAAACCAGCGCGAGATTGTGCCACGTGACAGCCCACGGCCTTTATCATTGGCATGTTCCGACAAATTTGCCAGTTCAGGAGATAATCTGTTATTTTTTAGGTCGTCTAAGAACGAAAGGATCGCACCTCGTTGTGTTTGTCCGCGCTCATACATGCGTAATTCGACATGCCGCAACACACCAGCTCGTGCATTCATTACTTCTTTTTGCCGGCCTGTCAGTTCTGTCAGCGACAGGCGTTCGTTTAAAACGATGTCTTTGTTTTGTTCAGCTTGAATTACAACAATCTGGTTGCGATTATTGTATTCAGCTAACAACGCAGCTTGTAATGCGAGCGGCAACAATGTGTAATGATATTCATTTCCGCCACCACCTTCGCCGCCGCGACGCTTGCGACACAGGGGAGACTTTGTCCATCCTTCGCGTTGAGCTAGTTCAAGGACACGAAACTTTGAATGCGGGACAACCGTCAGTTTCAGCCTTAAAGCTGCATCAGCTATTTCTTGAGCAGACAAATAGGTTTTAAAAAGTGTCATTTGAGCGCCCTCACTTTGCCAACAAGAGCGTCGCGACGCCGCTGTCTTTCTTCGATTTCTCTATCGTTCCTCCAGATTTCGATGATATCTGCATAACGTGCCGGAACAGCGACATATCCCGCGAATTGGCAGACAAACGCCAACAACCCATAGCATTCAGTTACATCTAATAAAGCTATGAACCGTTCTAACGTTATTTTATGGTTTTCACGTGCAGGACTGGCATAAGCATCCAGCATATTGACCGTTATAGCTTGATCCAAATAAGCTGACATTTGCCTGGATATTTCCTCGCGTGTTTTACCAGACTCTTGGCAAGCATGGGCAACCACGCGCGCGATTTGAACGTTCAGAGTTCCACCTTTTGTTATTTCCGGTGCAATTTTTGCCGCGACATCATCGTCTTCCGGATGGTAATCACGGAAAAGATCAAGCGTGTTTATGTCGCGGCTTTTTTTCATCAAATCCGTCCCGTTTTCTTTGCCCATGCGATTACCCGGTCCGCTTGAGCCGACAAAACAATATCGAGGTCGTCATCGGTTAAACGCGACAACTTGTTTGTGAGCGCCTGGAAACGTTTTTCTTGCCCATCTGGCAAACGACCATTTTTTATGATTATAAGCGCGTCGCTCACGCTAGTTGCTCGCACTGGCTCCAACAGCATCAGGTCTAATATCTTGCCCTGCATTACTGTTGTCTCATCGGACAGTGCTTTCAAATTTCCCTGGTGCTCAGCTATCCACGTTCCTTCTAGCCGGTGCCGAGCGTCAACAGACAGGCCTTTCCAAATGGCAATAGCACCAAAAATAGAGCGTCTTGAAAGGCCTATTTTCTCCGCAATGTTTTCTGCAAAACCGAATA
>JAAOBB010000064.1_pt1 | contig 14723 bp, 19 predicted proteins | sample 7267541 | NCBI WGS metagenome assembly JAAOBB01 (sample SAMN14345205, study PRJNA599270) | viral metagenome | isolation source: viral-like particles (VLPs) isolated from bee gut | host: Apis mellifera | place: Switzerland:Lausanne | collected 2017-01/2018-02 | reverse complement strand
TAAACATTATGGAGAGTGGACCTATCCGGGAGACTAGGCTGTTCGGGTCTTGCGGATACCATCGTATGCCATCTCAATAATCGTGCTCATGACCTGACGATAAGCCACATATGCGCCACTATCGAGAGTTTTCTTGGCCCAATCGCGGAAAGGCTTATTGGGTTGTACCAGCGGCATTATCAGGTCATCGATTATCGCATACGCTTTCATCAATTCCTTGGCCTTATTAAGCTCTGACTTAGTAGACCCTTGTGCTTTCTGCAAGGCCTGGAGCTTCTCCTGCTCAGCCTGGATATTCAGGAAAACATCACTGCTGACCGGCGTAATTTCAAAGCGGACTTTCTTTCCCGCTTTCGTGCCGTCATCGAGGATAAGATAAAGCTCTTTATTCCTGGTGGCGGCACGTGTATCAAAGACTGGAGCGGTGTCTAGTTCTGGGGTTTCATCTGTGGACATGATAGGCACTTATCTTTCTTATAGTTTCTTCCACGAGTTAGAGATTCAGACCAAAAAATTAATTCTTGCTGGCCGAACTGGACTGTGAGCTAGTGATTGACCGGCTTGTAACACTCTGAGAACCAGGGGTGGTACCTGTTTCGACAGGCTTGTACTGGCCGCTGGTTACGTCCCACTTGCTCTTTTGAGTTAAATCACCCTCGCCAAAGACAACGTAACCCTCTGATGTGGGTAGCGGTGTGATATCGACTTCCAACACTGTCGGGTCACCTTGCGAGATATCGAATTCACCGCCAGCCTGGATAAGAGCTTGCGGGATACGGATATCCTGAGAGCTTCCGTCATCGCAAACGTTACGAATGATAACAGGCACAGGTTCAGTGGTCTGGCAAGAGGACGCGCCAAAATGCACCTGGCCGGTGGCGCCATTGCCGAATTGTGCCGGTGTGGACAGGCCGGGGAAAATCTTCATTAGCGTTGCCACGCTGTTGATGATGATGTTCACTGACGCTGATATTTCGTCGTAAGCACCGTTTGGTACCGAGATTGTGCCCGCCTGGCTTGGGACATCTGTAGTGGACGGGGTGATGGTTATTGTTGCGCCATCGTCCTGAACTAATTCAGGGGGAAAAAGTTCGTTCCCAATAATGACTTCTTTTTTGCCGATTAATGGATAGGTGACGTTATCTACCATGGTATGTCCTTTCAGTGGTGAGGCACTATCGCTACTGTTCGGACAGTCTTATCTTATCTCATTAACGTGAGTTATTACCTGATACCGACTCCAACGGCGGCAATGTAGTAGGCAACTTGTACCGGACCTGGAAACGGATAGCTTGGACCCACTTCCCCTCATTGTCTACAGCTTCAAGTGATACGCTGGTACCCTTGAGAATTTCCACATTGGTAAAGGTGACATTACTGATAGGTTTTGTGGTCAGTTCGCAATTATCAAACCATTGGGTTCGGAACAAGTTGAGTAATTGCAACATGTATAGGCCTTGTTTCAATGGGTCGGCAAATCTAGTGCTGACGGTCACGTTATCGGTATATAAATCGCCGGATATCGATTCCGGTAGCGAATTCACCCATAGGCCATTATGGCTGCTTACCGACCCTGACGCTAGTACAGGGCTTTGATTCCAGAAGATATCCTCACCGTAGGTGCCGAACCCTTGTTCTTGCAATGATAAGGCTATTGCCAGTCCCAGCATTATGTTTCTCCCTTATTTGAGTTCTGTAAAATATTGGCTAGCCCGGCTAGAGGCTTCATTCACCGAGTTCTGCAAGTAATGCGTCGTCCATGGATGGAGATGATTAGTTTCCTCACGTATTACTGCATAAGGAACACGAGCGTTACCGAAAGTAAGCTGATATGTCAATGGCCCGGTTCTGGCGTATCGGCCACTGTTGATTAGGGCGCCAGTTTTCACGGGTGCCCGATGGACGGCCATGTTGTGGATATCAAGGACCATGCGTACAAGACCGGTATTTAGATTCTGTTGAGTTCTTTTGTCCCACCCGTTATCAAATTTGAACGTGTAATAGGTCATAATGTCGTGCTACCCCACGGGGTGACTGTCCAAGTGAGAAAAGGCAATCGGCCAAGGTCCATATCATCGCCACGGTCAGCACCGATAATCTTATATGTCTCTCCCAATTTAGTGACGACTGCAAAATCCAACATCAAGTCGGGATTAGCAGCATACTTCTCTGGTATGTCACTGGTTTTGACGTGTATCCGTCTGTCCATCGTCCGGTCATCATAGCCGGTATCTGCCATGGCTCCCGTCCTAGCTGCCGTGTGCCGTTTGATAACAACATGCACATTTTCTGCTATCACTTTGCCCTGGAGACCTGGAGCAGTTGGTAACTGTTTAAGAGTTACAGTTTCAACTTGGTGTGGGAAAAGTTCAAATGGGTCACAAGACGCTACCAATGACATGATGGTTTCCCCCTAGTCGTTCTTCTGAGCCTACATAGTATGGTGGGTTCCACTTTTTGGATGGGTAGCCCAGCTCGCCAAGATAGTATTTGTCCGTACAGAGGCTCCATTTGTCTACGAGCGGTTGCCCCGTCTCCATCGCTATCGATTCCGGTGTCTGAGCTGACTGGCTATCTTGTGATACGGATACATCTTCTATGGACTTGCTTTTTATCCGGTCAGTTCCGTCAGAGCGATTCTTGTATGCTGCCATCAGCGACATAATAACGTTCTTGAGTTCCATCGGCAGTGTCGCAAAACCGTGGTGTCCACTGACCGTGAGCATTTCTCCAGTGTTTCGTTCATCGGCAAGTCTGAGCGTATTACCATATTTGGTTTCATCGTCGGCATTGATGGAGTCGTCCGCAGTTGCTGGTGTAAAAGTCCACATATCGGGATTGATTGTCTTACCATCTGATGTAGCCACTTTGGTTACTGATGTGTACCAGTCTGGTAGCCTGACCGTCACCCCATCACCGCCCACAATGCCAGTAGCGTCAGCATTGGACTCTAAATTTATCGCATTGCAAGTAAGAGCATTGAGTTTCGCAAAAGCTACAGGATAATAGCGTTCGATATCACCTATCGAGTCGCCAAACCGTTTTTTTAAATCATCCGCTGTCAGCCACGCCATAGTACACCTTTCTAAGTATGAGGAAACCCCCCACATATCTCTATGATACGTGAGGGGTCTAGCGATGTGCCTCGCCAGTGACACTATATCATCTATAGGTCACTGTTGCACTTGCTGTTGGGGAGCTTGGGGAGCCTGAGCAGTGTTAGTGTTCTGGACAGGCTGGCCGTTCTGGTTCTGGACTGGACCGGTGTATCCGAAAGAGGCAGACTGGTTTTGCGCGGGAGCAGCCTTAACCACTACTGCCGACTTGATGGTACGAAGACCACCACCGGTGTAAATCTCCTGCAAGAATTCATTCTCATTGGTCCGCAAGGCAAAGTTAGTGAATGCCTCCGGCCCATTGTCGCCAAATACATCGTACTGGCCGCCCACATAGATAACACCGAGAGCCTTGGCGCTATCACGGTCAAACCACCATTCAGGTGTAATCGCCTGGCTGACACCAAGTACAGGTTCGATAGCAGCACCAATCGGCAGCAATGTTCGGTTTTCGTTGTCTTTGGACCACCGGATATCGGATAGAGTCTGCTCCGAAGTCACGAGAGTCTTAGCGCCGGTCGCCTTGATACGGCTAGAGGCACGGCTAAAAGTCTCTGCCAGAGTCTCCCCCGGCTGTTGGACATAAGTCAAAGCAAATAAGTTACCCGGAATGGTTCGGTCGCCAGCAGACGCTTCCGTTTGGAGTGAATCATCATAAATAGACCGGAACATTGCCATATCAGCCCAGTCTTGCGGCTGAGCAGTAGCGTCTACCGAATTGATAATTGCGGCACGTTCAAGGGTATTAATCAGTCGAGCGGGCATTTCCGAAAGGATGTATCTGAGCAGAGCACCAGGGGTCTGAGTACGGCGCAAGTCGCCACGGTGCATTTTCGTGTACTTATACACCATGTCGAGCTCAAAGCGGCGGGTCCGAAGACTAATGGCTTCCTCTTTCTTGGCGGTGCCATAGTCGGATACAGCGTAGCCGTGGGCACGCCCATCGTCCCTATCAAGACCTATCTCATTCTCACCGATAGTCGGGGGAGTATCGAGCCCGGTCTTGTTAAAGCTCTGCCACACGCCCGTGCCTTGAGTATTAAATACGTCATTGATAGCGTCAACTACCGACTTGGGAATCATGTCATCTACAGACTGTTGGTCAATGCTGAAACTGGCATGCTCGTTCAGTTTCTTGGCCGCATATTCTGCCCACTGGCGCTTCATGTCATGGCCGGGTCGCTCGCCGTTATCGCTCTTGTGGGAGAACAAGAATTCCGCATAATCATTAAACGCTTGCTTACTGTCAAGATAAGTTTTGCGCGCGTTTAGAGTCTTAGCCAAGCTCACGTTGTTCCCTTTCACATCACTATTGGTCGGGGTACGGATAATGAGAGGCTTGCCAAAAGCGTTTCCCCCCGTCTTGCCATTGGCTGACTGGTTAGGCTCTGGCGGTGCCCCATTACTAGAGGCAGATGGTGTGCCACCGTCATCGTCTCCATTATCGTCATCGCTGTTTTCGGACACGTCATCTACGGCAGAGCTGATACTATCGGCCACACCCTGGAGTGCAGTCTGAATAGCGGCAAGCAAATTCTGCTTTTCGTCATCGTCCAGTTTAAAGCTGCTGACGGTCTTTTCGAGTGCTGATGTGTCTATTAGTTTTCCAGGCATTTTCTCACCTTTGCTGTAAACGCTTTTGAATGCTGCCCGAGGGTCCATACCCTTGAACACCACTGATATTTCGTCTAGATTCGCGTCTTTGATTACACCATCACGGCCAGGGGCAGACTCATAATCAATGTTGATAGAGAAACTGTTGGTCAGCGCGTTATCCTTGGCGAGCTGTAGCACCAGGTCGCCAGTCTCTACGTTGCTGAGTTTGGCCCGTGCCATCATGCCATTATCATCATCCAGCCAGAGCCCGGTAATTCGCCCGGCCTGGTATTCAATGCTTGGCATGTGGTCAATCAAAAGCGGCAAAGCGATATCATCATCATCTGTCAGGTCGGCCACCAGCTTGTGAGAGCCATCCATAAGGGGCGCTCTTAAAGTCGATAGGTCAACCGTCTGCCCGTTATCCATCATTTTCCCAGAGTTGGCAACAAATGTAAGATTCCGGCCATCAGACTGAATCGAATTCGCTAATGCCGAGGTCGCGAATGACTGTTTATAGGTCATCTACTACCCCTTGAGTTGTCTGTTATCTTTAGCGCGTCCTTAAATGGGCTTTTGCACTACTCACAGTGTACATCCGATAACGACAATCCGTGTTTACTATTTGGAATATAGTGTGCCAAATCTACGTACTGATAGTGGTCTAGGCTCTTACAGTTGGAGCATTTCAGGTCAAGGCTCATACTGGTTCTGCCGGTGCCAAGAAAACGCCCACATTTGTGACAGTGAATCTCATACGTCATGACTTAACCCCCACAACCTTATAGGTGAGGACACAACGGCAGTTAGGGTGACCATCACATGTCTGCTTATCCGCGAAAGTGTTCACATAGTCCTTGCCATCGATGGTTATAGAGTCGCCCAGCTTCATAAACACGTCATCGATACCTATACTCTTACTGTTCATTCGGGCACAGAATGGGCAAGGGTCAGATACTACAGCGGTCCATACTTTGGATATTTCCACACCAAGGTCATCAGACATGTTTTTGGCGCTAAATAAGGCGCCCAATCTTTGGCTGTTCACTGTTTCGTTTCGGGCAAGCAACGCGGCCCTATCACCATTCACAAATGTGGACAGTTCATCAAACAGCCGGTCACTGTCCCATTGTTCGTTGTCAGCCTTGGTGAGAATTCTCTGAATCGCATTGTAGCCGTTATGCGTTGCGTCTTGGGCTACATGGGTCAGGCGTTGCATGTAAGCATTCTTATACCCCATGGGTATGGTGTCCCAATCATACAAATTTGCCCACTGTTCTTCCGTGGTCTGGCTCACGATATCCTTTACAGCCGGGTCGGTCTTTGCCAGTTCTATCACAGCCTGGCGTAAAGTCACACCGTTGGTTTTTGCGTATCGTAGTATCCGGTCTTCCAATGCTGCATAAGTTCCATCTACCCATTCCACAGCCACGCGGTCAATGTCGTCATCGAGACTGTATTTGCCTCGCTGAGCAATATCTACCAGGCTCTGGAGCATGTGTTTCGACACGTCCAGAACTTTTTCATAATCAGTCCTAGGCTTACTATCGCCGGTCTGCCCCGAGTCGAGCTGTTTGGCTGATTCTTGCTGTATCTGCTGTGCTGGTTGGCTCATGACGATATTTGTTATCGGCTGCTGGCTTTGCTCTGACTGGACTGCCGACACCGCTGGCTTAAGCTCAAGGCTGGCGTATTCTTCCGGTAGCCCAAGAGCTTTAACGGCGCTTTGCACACTGGCACCGGCATTAATAAGGGTGATTAGTGTAGACACTTGGGTGGCTTGGGTTTGGGCCTGGACGTTTTCAACATCAGTCTGTGCCGGTAGGTCCAAATCAAAGTTGATAGCATAACCCAACCCGCCAGTTATCCGGTCTAATTCAAACTGGAACACATCCCAGACAGTCATCAGGAGTGGTTTCAACGTGTTTTCGATAAATGACCGTTCGGCCATCTGCGCGTTGTTGTAGGTTTGGCTATCGTCTATTCCTCTGACGATATCGGGCACACCCATGCCGCTAGCCAGCCTATTGTTGACCATGCTATCCAGGCTATCCAAGTCCAGACTGTTGTTTGCTTGCTGGAAAGGTACCCAGATTATTTTCCCTTGCTGTTGTGGCCGGTTGTCCCGTGGGTCTACAGGGATGTAGTTGTACAGTACACCATTGGCTTTGTCAGCTCCCCGGAAAGAGTCTTCCATGTGGGCTTTAGTTCGTTCAAAGTCCTCTGGCGATTGGGCGATAATACCAATCATGCCGGCTGGGACGGCGCCATTGTCAAAAAAGCCTTGCTCAAAGTCAGCGATACAGTCGTTCAGGTTTGCCCATTTGTGGATTGTCATTGCCGGACTGATACCCCTGGTTGGGTCTTCCGGGTGCTGGCTATAGCTGAGAGCGATTACTTCATCACGGGTAAATTCTACTGGTTGTTCGAGACCGTCAATGGTCATGGTCACTTTATGGTGCCAGTCGGTCCGGCTGCCGTTATAGACACGACTATCCAAAGGTAGGAAAGTATATCCGGCGATATTGTCTCTTGTTACAGTCCCACCGGGTACGGCGTTGCCACCTGGTGTTGGCCTAGTCCATACGAGGATATCCAGATGGGATTGTGTCAGCATGTTCACAGCCATAAACTTGAGGAACTGCAAACATGAGTAAGTATCATTTGGCGCATACAATGCGGCAATGGCTGGCGGGTCTGGACTGATACGATTATTGTCTGGCCCTACCGCGTATGGAATGACAGTGCTGAAACGCTGAGCAATGGCGTTACTGTATGGGAAAATATCATCATAAGAATCATGCCGCCCGATATGGTTGGTCCCAAGGTAATTCCAGTCATAACCTAATGGTGTGGGCTGACGGCTTGGAGCAATTCTCGCCAGTGACTGGCTGATGGGCTGTTGAGGCACTGGCTGACTGACGGGTAGTCCGAGTGCTCGCTTAATACTCTGCACAATATTTGTCATCGGGTATGCCTCTCCTTTTGCCGTTACTGCTATCTTAGCGTGGGAGAGGATGAAAAGACCCCTCACAGTCAGGCACTGTGAGGGGCGAACCCCACTAAGGGCCCTGACATTGCGATAGTGGCAATTTGGACTGGCTGTGAAGTACCAGGTCAGGTAGTTCCTAACTATACACCAACATCCCATCGGGGTAGTTTAAGCGGCTGATAGTAGGCGAGTAACACAGCGTCGGCTAGGTCAGGGCTTCCCAAAGCGCGGTTTTGAGCTTTGAAGTGTGCTTTGGATTGTACGACTCGTTGGTTGCGTTCATTGATTGACCATTCACGGGTTGTGAGTTCCATAAACAATTCTGGCCGGTGTGGCAATTCGGGATTGATGGTCATGGTGTCGGCCTGGCTGGCAAAGTCAAACCAAAGTTCACTAGATACGTTAGGGTACAGGTCAGGACGTTTCGCCCGACCACCGAAGTTAATACCTGAGACCGGATAACGGTGAGTTTTGAGCGAGTCGGTCAGCCCACCGCCAACGCCAGTATCATCGACATTGATGGTAGTTGGATGATAGCGATTAGCATATTCTTCTATTTTTGCTGCTGATTCGGTTATGCTGGTGTGCTGCCAGGATATAAGGTCTGCTAGGTGTCTTCCTTGTTTGACTGCTACAGCGGTACGGTCATTGCCATAGCGTGCTACATCCACACCAAAGCTAACGGCGCCATCAGTGTCAGGCTTACGTTGAGTCGCTTTGTTGAGGGTCTGCCAGCTCATTATCTGATTGATGGTCTTATCGTAGGGTAACCCCTCCCAAATATGGTCAAATTCTGGTGTGCCCTTGGCTTCCTCTACTTGAGCTTTTACTTCTGCCGGTAAAATGCCGCAACGCTCCATGACCCGCCAGGTGACGTGTTTATGGTAGGTTCGCTTAGCCACTAACGGCGTTGGCTCGCTTACGAATTTGCGTGTTATTACGTCTTCCGGGGTGAGTGGGTTTCGAGTGAATATGATGGTAGAACCCTCTGCTCTGATAGTGGGTAGCAGTATGTCTAGACTTTCCTCACTGATGGTCTGTGCCTCTTCTACCCAGCAGCGTTTAGCACCCTCGTAGCTCTTGAGTGTCGCTTCCACATTATTGTGCAAGCCCCGAAAGTTGAACTCAGTCCCGTTAACGTTGCGAATAGTATCAACTGTGGACTCGTATCCGGGAATTTCGTACTGTTCAATCACTGATTCCAAAAGACGTTTCACGCTGTCCTTGATGGAATTCTGATACTCACGAGCACATAGTATGAGCGTCGGGTACATGGCACCTTCTAATGCCAAAGCACGAGCCACTGTTGTTGACTTGGCACTAGACCGGCCACCGCTAAAGTCGTAATACCGATAATCAGGATGGTCCGGGTCTTTCAGGAAAAAGAACAATGGCCGGAACTCTGCCGGTATCGTCATACTAAGCTCTGACATCATCACTTGAAGTCGATAGTGATGTGGGGTGGTTCCACTTGTGTAACACTAGCGTCTATAGTCTGACGTGGCTTACCCTCTGTCCGGTCAACCAAGTCCTGGTAATTCTTAAACCCGAATTCAGTTTCTTTCCGGGCTCTTAGTACAGCTTGTAAGGCCAGATATTCAGCTTGGGTTAGATTGTCCGAATCGGCAGCCACCTTATCCAACTCATGCTTGGTCATGGCTTTAAACCGGTTCAAGTTGAATGTGACTGAGGCACGGCCAGACCATCTACCGTCTGAGCGATTCTCAGGGTGCTCAGCAAACCCACCGACCCCTTGGGGATTGGCAGTATTGCCGGGGAGAAGTCGCCCATGAGCGTCACGCTCCGGTTTGGTTGTGCTTGTATCGGCTGTCATGGCTTCTCCTCTCCGGCTTGCTTGGTTTGTGGCTCGCGTAGGCTGTTACTTGTTATTGTAAGTGTACGGTTCCACAGTGCCAATAGTGAGCTGCTTGGGTTTGAATTCGGCAGTCACTGTAAACAGATGTTTTTGTGGGATGTATACGGTGCCGTTCATGTCAGCTATAGTATCGATGTTAATGTCAATACTGGTTGCCATAGATTCCACGTATCTGTTTAAGTTAATGGATGTGGTAGCTGTACTATCTGGATTGTTCTTTTTGGTTGTTTTGATGATAGTAAGGCCGCTTTTGAGTAATGCTGTGATTGAGTCTCTGTTTGTGGCGTAATTCCAAATGATGGTTTTGTCATCGGTGTTCTGCCAAGACTTATCTCCTATTATGGTGTCTACGGCAAACTTGACTTGCACCGTGGGTTTGCAGTCGTCAATTGAGCAATGCTCATTTTGTGGTTGCGCTAAATCGACACTGACGTTTTCGGCTATGTCTCCCACATATGGGGTTAGGTCTATCGGTGTCGGTTTATCGTCTGGACCTTTTGGCTCAATAGTGAGTTGGTTGAGGCTTATTTTCATGTCGAATGGGTAGCTCATGGTGTTTCCTTTCGTTGTTTAGTTGCCTAAAATCATTATGAGTGAGCTGAGACTTTCAGGCCGTGGGGTGTCTTCCCGGTATGGTCTGAATATGCCTTTGCTGGCTATTAGCTCAAATACGTCTAGCACGATTAATTCTCTGTTTCTATCTGTCTGCCTAATATTTTCAGTTTTGATGGGACAAATGTTGCCGTGATACGGAACATATGTTTTGACCTGATATACATGTCCCTTCCTTCTAGGTCAATAGTTTGTGGGTTGAGTCCAATCGTAAGATTCTCTCTGAGAATGTATGGTGTTAGGTTAACTATCTGTCCATCCGGGCCATTGATTAATAGCCCCTCTTTAAGCTGTGCACACAGTATGTTTTTGTAATTAATGTTGCCTTCCATGTAGTACAACACATCTACAGCCAAATTCACTTTCAGCATTGGGTGAGTAATTTCAACGAAACCGTGCTTATAGCTGTATTTCCCGGAATTTCTGATTACCCAATCAGCGTTTACTGAATCCATGTATGGTGTTAGCTTTATAGAATCTACGGTTTCATCGTATGTCGGGTAAATAATGAGTTCACCCTTATCTGCTGTCATTTCAAAGTCGTCAGTCATGGGATTCCTTTCTCATTTCTTCAATTCAGTTCTTCTACCAAAAATGGATAGCTGTTCGGGCTTAAAAGTGACTGTTACGGCAAACATATGTTCGGATTCAATGTACATATCAGTATTGCCGATAGAAACGGTTCGCTTGTTAAGGCCTAACTCTATGTTTTCTGTAAGGATATATGGGGTTAGGTTGATGGTGTCGTCTCCATCTGGCCCGTTAATCCTGAGACCATGCTGTAGGTCGGCTACGAGAGCGTCTGGTGTGGCGGTGTATTCAAAATGGCCGTTCTTCCATACGAGCATGTCTACTGCTAGCCGAACTTTGAGCGATGGGTTGGCTATGACGGCTGAGTCTTCCTGATAGGCAATTTTCACAGTGTTGTCGATAGTCCATCTTGTGTCATTGATGTGTGACATGTATGGGGTCAAGTCAATTTTCGGCCCATACTCACTGTAATAATCCTCTTTATCAAGGATGGTTAGTTTGCCTTGGCTTGCTACCATATCGTAGTGATTCATGGGTTTCCTATCTATGAGGGGGATTGCAAAATCGGCTTCTGCCGTATAAGTATCGGCCACGTCCAGGTCCGGTGTTCTTTTTGGCTCTATCCGTATCTGCATAGGGTCAGTAATTGTGCCGACTGCCTGGTAGCCTTTACCGACCATCATTGTTTGTCTGATATGCTTAGCCACGTTTCGCCCCATCAGTAAAGTATTGGATTAGAGTGATTAATAGACAGATACCGCATATGACTGCTGCCCCAGCTATAAACCAAGCGCTTTTAAGACTGATAGTGCTGGCTGTGTTGCGATAAAAGTAGATAAATGCATTCGGCCAGGCGATGATATTACAAATTATGACTATGACTAAACCAGTGGGGTTTCGTTTGTTCATTGTTGGGTTACCTTTAGTTTTGGGATTGTAATATGGCGTTCGGTTTTTGCTGTCTTATAGATAAGGTCTTGCCGTCCATACTTATACGAGATTCTGAACCGCTGACCACAAAAGAGGCAGAATCTAGGAGTGGTATAGGAGCAGAAACGGCCTACCGTTTTGTTATACCATTCGTCCTTGTCAGTCGATTGGTCATCATTGGGCGCCCAGATATATGAGTTACACCTTGGGCATTTGCTGAGTGGAGCATTGCCAATAACCGGTCTTGGTCTGACTGAGACAAAACCAAGGATATCGTATAAGTCGAATCTACTGCTGAGATAGCCGCGGTCCTCAAGCATAATGTCCATGAGTGGAGTCTTACGAGACTCAAAATCACCCTTGACAGTTTTGAATTCGGTTTCGTCGCTAAATTTGGCGTGTTTGGTCAGCAGATAGCCTAGGCCAGCATAGATAGCAGACACATAGTCTGCATTATCAGGCATGAGCTTTATTGTGATATGTGGGTCTACACAGCTGTCCGCTAGTGGCCCTACGAATCTGACACTATAGGGCATATCCACATAGGGGCATTGCATCGTAACCATGTTCCAACCTTTCAAATCTGGCTTATCGTCCACTGGTAGATTGCCCAATGGACGGCCTTGATGGCCCAACCGGCTGAATAGCCAAGAACGATAACACAAAAGAACAGAATTACCGCAACGGCGACTAAGGCTAATATCAGCCTAAGCAACATTTGCCATAGTGACGGTTCAGGCTGTTTCTCCGGCTGCTGAGTCTGTGGCTGCTCAGGGGGCATAGCGGGAATGAAGTTAAAATTAGATTCGGGGTTTTGCATTCTTGGTTTTCCTTTGCTTAGCGTTCGGATAGCACTCAAGGGTGAGCATTACGCCAGCTTTATCAAGGCTTTCCACATATGCCTTTGTCGCATTAGTAGAACAGATTATCGAATCGTCCGTTATCAGCCCCGAATCGGTCAGAGCGTCATGAGTGGCTCGTATCAGCTTATCGATATCAGGCTTAACGTTCGGGTCTTCCCGCGCTGATTCTTTGACACTTTTGGGTCTGACTAGGTAGTAATCCTCACTGGTGGCGACGGCATAGTCACGGCCAAATTTGGGTATAGCTCCTAATCGCGCTACAGCGAGACAAATAAAATCTCGCCAGGTCTTCTCCATCTTATTGTCGGGAATTAACCGGCTGACGGTACGCCCTGGGTATCGTCTTGACATGCCGCTTATAACCCGATAACTGCCCTTGGTCGCTGGCTTCATGCCAAGTGCTTCAATATACACAGTCACGGATGGGTCATCCGGTGTGCTTATGACTTTGGCGTTCAGTTCCATAATGCCTGACCCCGATACTCGAGCGGGAACTGTTCTTTAGGCATGAGTTCTTTGACTTGCGACCAAAGCAGCTCTCTACTGCCGAATTTCGAGGTTTCCAGGAGCCAATGAGCGTTTGGCAGTCTGCACAGTGCTAATCCGTTTCTGGCAATATAAATACCTGGCTTGGTCGGTGGCCGTCTTGACGTGTCACGTAGAGTGTTGAAAAAGTCATCGACATTATTAGCCATATCCACTAATACCCCTAGCAAGCCGTCGCTGTCTTGACTCTCTATAAGCCATGGGTGCTTGTGAGTCGTGATAAGGACAGTGCTTTGGGCCATGTAAGGGTCTGCACCACCAAGGCGAGTCCAATAGGTAAGTAGGTCTCCGGTCTCCGGGTCCTCGAGATACATAGCTGACACGTCTTTTGACTTGAAAAACTTCGGGTCTTTGACTGCTTGCACCGTTACTCTATCGGTATAGGCATAAGCCATACGAATCTTGTATTTAGTCACCTTAATAGGGTCGTAACCGGTCTGGAGACAGACAGTGGCGCCCTCATAGTAAGAGATGTGTAGCCAAAGCTCATACTCTGAAACGTCTAATCCTGGCACTGGTAGGTTATATACCTTTTCGCCATGCTTGTTGTATGGCTGATTGAGATTCCCTACTTTCATGCCGTTCACACCGACTTTAAAGCGCTTGCGTGGCAGATTATGTACCCAGTTATAGACTATGTAGCTCCTATGGGTCATCTTCACAGTATATTTATCATCCATGTTGGGGGTTCCTTTCGGTTAATCAGTTACATCTTCAAATGTTGGTTGGCTTGCTCGTACTACTGTTGCAAGCTCTGACACAATGTCTTTCACATATGAGCTGGCTTTGTAATCCAATCCGTCAGAATATTTAAAGCGTTGTCCACAATGCAGACAATAGTGTGGTTCAGGGTTTTCCTGATATTCATTCTTTGCGCGTTCAAGCCAATCAGAGTTTTCCTCTGGTATATGGTCGGGACCTACACTAAGCCGTTTCAAAGACCCAGGCCATATACGAGCCTCACAGCGAGGACATTTACTAAATGGTGGCTTATTTACCACAGCTTTCGGACTCGCTGAGATGAATTTCAGAATATTCCAATCATCTGCTTTTTTGTCCAAATAACGGTTCCAGCGGCTGATGAAAGAGATGATATCAAAATTTGGATACTGCTCAATGTCTTTTTGGAACACATTAAATATCTCTATACTTTCAAACATTGATGTGACACTTGCCGAGTAGGCTAAAGCAATGCGCATGGAATCAGGCCAGTCAAGTTCCGTGTCTACAGTCAGCGTAATAAGTCCGGGATTATCTGGTAAGTCTTTATCTTTGTCTATTGAATATGCAACCAGTAATTGCCTTGTGACTGTCTTAAGCATGGCCGTTCCTTATCGCTTCTATGGCTTCATCTTCATCGATACGGTATTCTCCGGCAAAGTTCAGGGATGGTATGCGCTTGGTTCTACACCAGCGTTGCACCGTTTCTTGGGCAAAACCGTACTTTGCCGCGAATTCATTCGTACTCATAATTTTACTTGACATATCATTACTATAGCACACTCTGCATGTGTTATACGGCTGAATCACAAAGAAACGGAATTAGCTATCTGCCGGATGGTCGTATACTGTGGATTGAGACATAAAAAAACGACCGGCAAGGGAACCAACCTTACCGGCCGACAGTGCAGACTAGAGCCCGCCAACGACGGCTTTAGTCT
>JAAOBB010000046.1_pt1 | contig 14918 bp, 17 predicted proteins | sample 7267541 | NCBI WGS metagenome assembly JAAOBB01 (sample SAMN14345205, study PRJNA599270) | viral metagenome | isolation source: viral-like particles (VLPs) isolated from bee gut | host: Apis mellifera | place: Switzerland:Lausanne | collected 2017-01/2018-02 | reverse complement strand
TGACAATCTTGGAGAACAGTGCCGCTGTGAACGGGTTGCTGGTGTCGTTGGCGATGGTCACGAACCGGCCTTTGATGGCGCTCATGGCGCTACTGACGCGGTCAACAATGCTGGTGACCGCTGAAACCAGCTTGTCGCCCACAACATGCGGAATGCCCTTGACGAAATCGCCCAGAGTGGTTCCGAATGTTTCAGCGAAATAATGTTGCACCGGGTCAAGAGCGTTACGGAACGTCTGTTGTATGGCCGTCCCCGCAGACTGCACGAGCGGGAGGACGGTCTTGGTGAAAACATCGCCTATCTTAGGCCCTATGGCCTGGAATACGGTAGTGATACCGGACCCCAAATGCCGCATGGTGTTCACCGCCGTGGCGACCATGGAGGCTATAGGCTCTTGCAGAAAATCAGGGACATGGATAAGTGACAGGTCCTTGATAATGTCGAGCCTGAACTGCCGGAGCTTGTCTTCCGACCGGTCGGTGTCCACATTGATTCTCAGCATGTAAGACTTGTCGATAATGTCGGACAGGGACTGGGAGACCTTGCTGAAATTGAACTTGAAATGCGAGGCCATGTCGGTTCCCCGCGTATCAACACCTTTCAGCGCGTTCTGCAAATCATCCAACTGTTTGAAGAACGCTTGCGGTATCTGCTGATAGGAGGCCTTCTTGGTGCTTTTATCCAGGTAGGCGTTCATCGCGCCGATACGGTCCTGGACCTTTTCGGCACCGTTGAACATGTTATCAACCAGGCGCTGGAAATTCTGGTCGGTCTTGGAGAAATCCAGGTTGTTTATGTTCTTCTTGAACGTGTCGAAAGCCGAATCGACTTGCTTCATGGACTTTATCGGCTCACGGAGTGAAAGCGTCCAGTCACCGATACGGGAAACCACTCTGCCTACGGCGCTTACCGCTTCGCCGCTGGCTGCGCCAACCGCTGTAAAAAGCCTGGTGAAGCTCTTTTTGACACCCACCAGGGCCTGGCCGATGAAGGGTATCTTGCCGAGCATTTTATCCATGCCGCCGAGAATGCCCGAGAATGCCAGAGTGCCAAAGAATGCGACCATTTTCAGGCCGTTCAACAGTTGCTCAAAACTGATACTGCCGATGAAGTCGATGAATTCGTTGACTTTATCGAAAAGCGGGTCAAGATTCACTTCGGCAAAAGCCTGACTGAGGTGAGGGCCAAACTCGTTGACAAGATTAGTCAAAGCCTTTCCGAGATGGTCGGAAACCTTGTTGAGTTCCGCCGACAGGCCAGCCGCCATATCATCCACATAGCCACCGGAAACGACCTGCTTAAGAGCGTCACCGATGGTTGTGGACAGTCTGATTGCGGCCCCGGACATGGACAGGTTCCATGAATTCAGCACCATTTTGGCAGCGCGTGCGGCGGTCACCGGCATTCTCATGAATTCGTCGTTAATCTGCTGGGCGTTTTCAAGTACCGCGTCCCGCAAGTCAGCGCCGGTAATCTTGGAGTTCTTGCCCATCTCCTTAAGCTGGCCGACACCAACACCTAAATGCTTGGCGAGCATACGGGCAATCTCGGGAGCGTTCTCCATGATGGAGTTCAACTCGTCGCCGTTGACTATGCCCTTGCCGAGAGCCTGGGTTATCTGCCGGGACGCGGACGCGGCTTCCTCGGTTCTGGCACCGGTCGCTATCATGTTCTTGTTGAGAAGACTAGTGAATTTCAGCGCCGTACTGTAATTGGGTATGGTTTCCGGGGCAAGCAGAGTCAATCGAGAGGCCTGGTCGGCCAGGTCGCTCATGTTCACGCCAATCTCGGAAGCCGCGTTCTTGGTCTGCCGGAGAGCGTCGTTCCAGTCGCCGGTAGAGCCTACCGCGTTCTGGACCCGGGCGACGATACCGGCCCACTCATTGCCCATGTCGGTGAGCATTCCGCCGACCTTGCCGACAGCCCGGCCAAGTACGGCGGCGCCAGCGGTCGCAGCCCCCAGTTTCAGGTATCCGCTGACACCCTGGGGGCCGATAAACCCGCTGAACCCGTCAGTGAACAGTTTCCCGCTGTTCTTGCCCGATATGGAGAAGTCACTGGTCAGCGAGTCAAGAATGTTCCTCATGCTCCCCTTGAATGATGGAGCCGAGGTTTTGCCGAATTTATCGGAGAAAAGGCTGGCAAGGCTGGCGGCTGACGCGGCGAAAATCGATGGTGTGCTTTTTGCCGGTCTTACCGTTGGTTCGAGTACTGAACCTCTTGACTGGCGTACAAGTGCGGCTTGCAAGCCTTCCAAAGACGGTAGGACTTTAATCCAGGCGGTCGCTATAGTCGGCCCAGTCGCCATCTTTCAGCCCTTCTCCTTGACGGTTAATGCCAAGCACTTCGATAAGGTGGTCTCTTTCGTCGTCGCTCATATGGTGTTGTGGCTTGTCTGACGGGAGTACCGACTTAGGAGGCTTGTCCTTCTTCGCGAATGGGGCGAGCGTCGCCTGCTGGACAATATCCAGGAGGCGGGCTATCGGCCCGTACTGGCCTATGAGTTTTGCTCTTTGTATGAACGTGTATCCGTTGGGCGCCCCAAATTGCGCGCTGAACGTCGCGAGCAGTTCGGGAGTCCAGGTATCGACTCTTAAAGCCAGTATGAGCCGGGCAAGACTCACTCCATATCGAGATTCAATTTTCCCATGACAGCCTTAAGCATGTCTTCGGTCACGCCGCGCTTCTTCTCGGTCTTCTGGAGATGGTCGCGGAGCTTCGTATACTGTTCATCATCCAACATGACCTTGAGCAGTCCCTTGATATTGTTCATTTGCTGGACAAGGTCAACACCGAGGCGTTGGGCCTCCTCAACCGACCCTACAAACAGTACATCAGGGTCGTTCATGAAGTCCTGGAGCCGGTCTGCCGCGTCGTCGCGAATGGTGAAATCGAATTTTTCACTATTCGTAGTCTTGGCAGAAGTCTTAGCAGTGGCCCTCTTGCGGGTTGTAGTTGCCATGGGTTCATCATCCTTTATCGAGTATCGGGAATGTTATGTAAAGTCCCATGCCGTGAAACCCCGATACGATTCACGGCATGGGAAATATCACTTGGCGCTTTTCTGGGTGCTTGCGCCAGTATTGCTGGTGCCGGAATCGGAGCCTCCGGTCGGCTTGGCAATCTGGACAAAACGCCGCTGAGGCGGGTATCCGGGAATCGAGTAAGCCGTGACCGTGAACCCGTAGCCGAGCAGAGTGGTTGAATTGTGGGTAATGTCGTCGGTCAGAGCAATTTGAGCGTTCGGCATTACATACCGGGCACGTCGCCCCTGGGGAAAGTCCTGGGTAGCGGAAAGGACTTCATCAACAACAATCACATGATGGTCGAGGGTGATGGCCTTTTCGTCCACATGAATCTCACCGGTGGCCGGGTCAAAGGTCACCTGGTCCTTGCCGAACAAGGCGGCGATAACGGTCGTGTTGGTGTACTCCTGGAAGGTGCCGGTCCACTGCTTGTTGAAAGTAGGGTCGGCTGTTGCCATGGTGTCGCCGTTAGCGTCAGTGAAGGGGTCACCGAGGCTTAATGCGGCTGGCTCCACAAGTCCATCGGAGGAAATGAAACCGGTTCCCTTGAATGCTTCGTCCAACTTCTCGACGGCGGTTTCGGGGAGCTTGGTCCCGATTGGGGCAATCCACATCCACCCGGAACGTGCGGCCTCGCGAATACCCTTGGCAACACTGACATTATCAGTGTTCTGCATTTCGGTAGTCTTATCTGCCATAATTCACCTCACTCGCTATCTGTAGTGGTCTGGTTTGCCGGGGCAATAGTCTGGTTTGCCGGAGCAGCGGCCTTATGGTGGGCGATTACACGAAACTTGCTAGAACCGCCGATGAAACGCCAAGCAAGTCGAATCTCCTGCCGGAGCAGAACCTGATTGACCTGGGCCAGGTCACCCTTGCCATCAGGGTCACCAGTATCAAAAACATCGACACCACCCAGCGGGTCGGCAGACCAGACAAACCGGCTATTGAAGTTTCCAAGAACAGCGTCAATGACCAAATCATCATACCCGGTGACTTGAGAGATAGCGTCGTCGGGGAGAAGACGAGAAAGAGTGACTGGAACGTTGCCGATGGTCACGTTTGAAGCAATCAGAGGAAGGCCAGCGGTCAGCGGGTTGGGGGAGCCAATCGTGGTCTGCTCGTTAGCCAGCCAGCTCTCGAAATTGCTGGTCATCATGCATTGGACTGCGCTCTCGCCGGAGTCGGCAAGCTCACGAACAGTGGAGGCGAACACCTCGGCCCCTGGGGTCTGTCCCGGTGTCTGGCTTGTAGGCTTGTCCCAAATGACCTGCTTAATGTTCTCGGAAGAATCTTCATCCTTGGTATTCAGCAGGAAACCGTTCTGGCGGGCGATACGGGAAGCATTCTTGCTGAAAGGATTGACTCCGAAAATGCCAGAATAGTCAAGTGCCCGGGAAATGTTCGTGTTCACATAGTCGCGGAAAAGCTGCTGAGCGTTCTTCTGGTAAGGCTGCTTCAGCAGTTGCAGGAACGCGGAAGCCGGATTACCTGCCTGGTAGTACATGCCAGTAGGAAGATTGTACCCGTTGCCGGTAGCCAGTTCGATGAATTTCTTGGAGAATCGCATTGAAGACTGGTAGGTTACAGGATAAATCTCCCGGTTCCAATTGTTCGCTTCGCCGGACTTCTTCTTCTTTTCATCATCGTTGGCGAGAGGATTATCCTCACCGAAAATCTGCATTTCCCCGCTGAAATCAAGAAATTGCAGAATATCTCCGGTCATTTCAACATTTCGCTGTTGACCCATGCTGGCAATAGCACCGCCAGAACGGACGTTATCAGCGATAAAGTTCCGGTCTACGAATGTGCCAGGCTTGTAAATAATGGTTGCTAGCGCCATTTTCTGTCCCATCAAGTAAATGTGCTGATATTGATAACCGCAATAGACGGGGCGGCACCCTCAAAACCTGATTAGAATACGGAACAGGAATAAACCTCGGTTATCAATATAACACATTCATTGAAAATGTGGACTACCACCAGCGTTTTGTCGGCTTGACCCGAGTGGACTCCTTCACCTGGGTAGCCAAATGGTCTGACTTTGCCCGATTGCAAGCCTTATGCGCGCCAACCAAATTATCCATCATGTCGCTACCGCCAGCAGCAACCGGTATCACATGGTCAACCGTAAACGACAACGGAGCGTCCGGTGGCGCACTAAAATCAATAGGCAGACCACAGTAGGCGCATGGAAGAAGATTCGCTTCATACATTCGCCTTAGAACGCGCCGGTTCTTTCTGTAAAGCGGGGAAACATACCGGTTCAAACGTAAATCACCGTGGGTTTCTGCTCTTGCGGCACGTTCACCGACCGGTACCATGCCGCTTCCGACAATGCCTTCAACCCGGCAATGGACTTTGACTTGTCGATATTGGAGAATTTCCACATTTCGCCGGACTTGACCTTTTGGGCGTTCCGCACTTCGGCCATCAAGTCAGGCTGGTTCGTATGTTTGAACTTACCGGACTCAATCATGTCATAGAAGCCTTGCTGGGAGGCGAGGAATTCGGAGCCGGACAAATGGATTACATGCATGTTGTTCGGGAGTATCGCCTCGATGGCCTTGTTCAGGCCACCAGCGTCCAGGATAATATCGGTTTTCCTGGGCATACTGCCGACTGTTTCCGCCAGCCAGTCCCAGGAGTCGTTTTGCGAGCGTTCACCAAGAATCTCACCAGTGACATACTCCCATTTCTGGGAATCATTGTCGTTGCCATGCGTTTCAGCGCTACTTGAGGCTATGCTCAGCGCCAACCTTCCACATATGGGGTCAAACACGATAGAGGCGACATTGGTAGCCGGGTCGTTTGGTACATCCTTAACGGCCTTGTTCCACAGTTGAAGTGGGATTGCCGGAGGTATCTTGTCCTTCCACCATAAACCAAGCACCTGAATGCGGAAGTCTCGCTTGCCTTCCTCGCCGCCCTGGTAGGCTTCCGCGACCGCGTTCTCAAAAGCCCGGTCCGAGATAACATCCGGGTAAAGCGGATTGGTTTTCTTCCACAGCCGCTTATCTTCGATAGGCGCGTTATCATCGTCTGTACCATAGCGGACCGCGTAAATGTTCGGGTCACTGTCGGCACCGTCAATGATTCGGTTGAAAATGTCACCCTGGGAGTTCGGGAGAAAAGGCGTGCCAAGGTAGATTGTCAGCATGTTCTTCTTAGTCATAAGGGTTTTGCTGACCATGGAAGCATAGTCGGCCCGCAACTCCTGGGCCTCGTCAAAGACGACAATATCGTATGTGCCGCCCAGACCAGCCAGTGAGTTCTTCCTGGACCGGAAGACCACCATTCCTCCAGTGGTCAGGCTGATAAACTGCTTGCTGGTGCCCGAACCATGCTTGTCGAGTTCGGCTTTCAATTCTGGATTGTTCCCGATGGTATCGAAAACGTCTTCGTATATTTTTTTCACCGCGTCACTCTCATGCGCGCTGACGAAAATATGGGAATGGTTCACGTACATGGCATAGGTGATAAGCGCCGTGGCCTTCTTGGTCTTGGAATTCTGCCGTGGCGCGTTTTCCGCAACGTAACTGTATTTCCAATGACCGTGTTCATCCTGCTCAAAGGCATTGTTGAAGAAATGCAACTGAGAGGGGAGGATATGGGCGCCCGGTCCCCAATTGACGTATTCAGCCGCGAATTTGGCGACTGCCGACCGTGGCTTTACCTTCTTCCTCCAGTTCGGGTTAAGCACATAGACCAAAAGTATTCTCCTTAAGCGAGGAAGCCTTGATAGTTGCGCAAAGCGTCCGCATTGACTCCCTTCCCGGCCGCGTCTCCGATGGAGGCAATGTCTTGCGGGGTGTATGGGAATGTGGACTGCCAGGAAAGTTCAGGAATGCCAGCAGAGTTGAACACCGCCTCAACCTGGGCTTTAAAGGACAGGACACGGGAGACGAATGCTTCGCGGTTTGCGACCAATGATTGTGTGGTCTGGCTTAATGTGCCAAGCTCAGGGAAATCAACCGGTGGGACCTTGGTCTCTCCCACGAATTCGTTGGCCGTGAATTCCAGATACTGGGAGACTTTCCCATTATCCCATTGTGGGAGCGAATCATATTTAGGGACGACTTGCCCATTCTTCGTATCGGTTACCGGGATTGTCACCACATCTTCGCTGCTACGTTCACGCTGCTTTTTTTGCTCAACCTGAACATCATTATCAGTTCCGACGATGAAACGTTCGGGGACAATCATGTTTCGCATGTAGGCAAGCATGTAACGGTCGAATATCTCAGCACGGTTGGCTATGGCCCTAGCCGCACCGGTTATCGGATAGTCCGAAAGTTTCAAAGCATAGATTGCGTCAATTTTCCTATGGTCGGAATCGTAGCAAAGACCGTCAAAACCGGTATAGGCGATTCGGCTCACCAAATCTTGCATTACGCCCGGGTCTTGCATGGTTTGCACATCAACCGGGTCCTGACCAGATATGATGATATGCCGGGTAAACGTCGGCTGTTTCGTCTGAGGGCCAACGCCTTCCGTATCATCGGTGAATTCCCCGCTGCTGTTTTGGACAAATGGCCGTATGGGAATATCCTTGGTTTCCGCTTTGCGACCATTGGGAACCATGACGAAATAGACGACATGGCCGAGCATGGCGCGCCGCACTATCGCCTGGAATTGCAGATTACCGGCCTTGGAGAAATTATCGACTCTCATACGGTCAGCGTATGAATTCGCCGCCCTGGATACCCACGGACTATTGTCTCCAGTCCAAATAATGTCATTATAATCCGTGCTGGCATTTTCCATCGGGTTAAGATAATTACCGTCCAACATTCTGAGCCTTCGCTTTCTGTTCATCCCTGAGTTGTTGCAGTGTGGTTTTCTTCTGCTTGGACTTTTCGGTATCTGACGAGATATTCTTCATGTCATAGTAGCTTTTTGTCAGCATGGACAGGCATTGGAGGAGGTTCTTGTAGTTTTTCAGAAGATTATCGTATCGGGATAACGCCTCCTGATATTTCTTTTCGTCATTGGGCTTGGTTTTCATGCACTCTTCCATGCCAGCATAAACCAGGTCCAACTGCCTATTGACCTCGTTGACCCTGGTCTGGAACATACCAGTCATGTCAAGTTTCGCCATTCGTATCCTCCATAGCCCATTTGATATAGATATTACAGTCGCATGTGCCGTGTCTTGCCCATACTCCATAATTGTTTGCGTCATATGGGTCCCAGACCCCGCACCGGTCCAGGCACCAGGGGCAAGTCGAGTCGCCGGTCGCCTCCCGATGGACCTCTTTGACCAGGCCTTGACCGGCTCCGAAACTGATGGCCTGCTTCATTGGACCGATAGCGAGGTCCCTACGATACTGGCCCAGATAGTTTTTCATCCTTTTCGGGGTGTCAATGTTCTTGTAGAGGGCCTCGCCTATTTTCTTCCCGAAAGAATCAGGGTTCAAATCATCGATGAAGAAGCCGCCAGCTTTTTCCGCTACCTCATTGCGTGCTTCGGCAAGCACCTGGGCCATGAGTTTACGGTCGTTGTTCTCCCGTGCCTTCCAGGCCAACGCCAGCAGGGCTTGCGATACTCCCTGGCCTTGTATCGACGTGGCTATCGGGTAGAGGTCGTTAATGCTGTCGGCTATGGTTCTCATACAAGATAGCCTATCTGCATGATGAACGACACGATGAATTTTCCGGTTTGCGAATCATCCATCATGCCGTCCAGGTCAGGCGAGTCCCCCAACAGGTTCAGTTCCAAATCATCATAGAGCTTGTTGGAAGCGTCAATAATATCTGCCGCAATGTCGTTCGCTTCGGGCAGTGAGGAAGATATGACCTCGAAACGAATTTGCAGAATCTTTCTGAACTGGTCCAATGTGGTTGTGCTTATCCGCTGGCCTAGGATATAAGCGTCGTCGTCATTGTCGGGGGCTGACTTCAAAACCGGCTTGCCGACCTCTTGCTTGATGATGGAGAAGAGTCTTTTCTCTATCTCCTTGTCGCGGATAATCATTTCAATCCTCGCATTGCCCTTTGAACCGTGGTGGCGCGGATACCCCACTGCTGGCCTTTGACGATGGCCCCGCTTCTCCTGGTCCCGTTGAAGGTCGCGGCGACGGTTTTCTTGACGACTATGGGATACCGGCGTTTCTTTTCCGTAGTGGTCATATCCATGTCCCTAGCGGTCTCCGAATACACTCGGGCCTGAATCTTTGCCGCCTGCTGTGCGCACATGGCCTGCATGTCCGCCGAGGTCAGAAGTTGGTTGGTTCCTTCGTTTGGTGCGGCGACCATGACTTTAGCGCCTTTAAGACCTGCCATTTTTTGCCTCTCCCGTAAACGTCCACTTGTAGGGCATGAACTTGACCACGTTTTCGTCCATGATTCCATCATCAACACCGGTGACCGTATACTTGTTGCCGTGCCAGATGAATCTGTCCCCGACTTTGACGTTGCGTCTCGTCGGGTAGGATACATGCACCTTGACTTTCAAATCGCTTGACTGGAAAACACCGTTGGTCAGGTCATTGGTAGAGGCTCCTCGCTCTACCATGCATTTGACCTTAACATCAGTATGGTTCTGTTTTTCCTGATAGTATTCATCATCCGGTGCAAAGTGCTGCACCGTAAGCTCTGTGTCGCGTAAACCTATCATATGCAGAACTTCCTGATTGTCTGCAACCCGATTCCCATGTTGTGAAGCTGGTTTGCCGTGAAGAACACGTCCTCCGGGTTGCCGTTCCATGTTCCGGTGAAAGAGTAACCGGCGGCTGACTGGGTGAATGTGGAGAATGCGCTCATGTCTTCCCCATTATCTCCACTGGCGGCGAGTGTACGTTTCAGGCTGATTGCCACGGATACGGCGACGGTCTCCTTGGCTTGCCGCCTGGTCAGCTGGTCCTCTTTCATCTCCTCGTCGAGGTCCCAGCCTTCATTGCGGCAGAGCCTTCTCAACACGTCGCTTGTCGCGTCAATTTTCCGCTTTGCGAATTTAACCATGTCTGCTGAAATACTTGAATGCAGATACACCTCTACATCGTCAATATCGCACAGACCAATATTCTCACTGGAGGAAGGTGCCGCCTGCAATGACTCCTTGGATAGGCCCATTGTCGTCTTCCTCCTTCTTCTGCTTGGTTTTTGCTGGCAGGACCCGTAGATGGTTGGACGTGAATCTGTCGAGTTGCTTGTTGAACTCCTCAATGTCCTCTTTGGTTGTGGGAATCAGATTCTTTTTGATACCGAATTTCTCGGCTGTCTGCTCGCGCAAAGCGTCAATCTGCCCGGCGGCGATGCCTTCCTTCTTGGCGGCTTCTACCTGCTTGGTCAGTTCTTCGTTCTGTTTCTTCAACTGGGCGACTTCATCCTGAGATTCCTTAATCTTGCGTGCAATGATGGCGTTCATCTGTTCGCCGGTGAAACGCTTGTCGTCGTCCTTTGGCTCCGAGGAATCGTCTTCGCTTTCAGGTTCGGAATCTTCCTGCTTTGATTCCGAGGAATCATCTTCTTGCTTCGATTCCTCGGAATCATCCTTCTTATCGACAATGGTTTCGTTTATGCCGATAGGCTCAGGGTCCGGTTCGTTGACTTTGGTCGAGCCTTCGGCCAGTTCTGGACCGTCCTGATTGTCGACTTGTACGGAAATTTCATCATCCTGGATTGAAGCGTTGTTTCTCGTTTTGGGTGGTTGCACCACGATAGGTAGAGTGGTGGCGTGTGTCATGTCGATAGTGTTCGGCTGGGTATCGGCTTTTTTCCTTCTTGGCATTCCTGCTCCTTATAGGTTCGTCTGTGGTTGTATTCTATCGCTTGGTGACGTTTGGCTTCATAAGCTCCTCTCTAGCGTCGGCAATGTGATTGATGGCCCGATTGAACTTTTCCATCTTGCCCATCTCATGCTTGTCCCTGGCGGTGTCTCGTTCCTTGATTAAATCATCCATGATTGAACGCAAGTCTCTTAGAATCGCGTCAGAGCTTCTTCTGTAATTTCTCATGTTATTCTCCTAATTGCCTAGTGACTGAGTTCCAGATAGTGGTCAGTTCACGGTCTTTCAGGCCGGACATGCGGCCACGGCTGAACAGGTCTTGCTTAATGCCGTTCTCATTCTCCGGGTGGTTCGCCAGACGACCATAGGCCCAATCATGCAGTACTTGGTTCCTCTGGCCTTCGGGCACCACGCTCATGTCCGGGTCGGCTTCCGACGCGGTTGGGATGGTCAGGTTCGGCTTGCGTCGTTTCCTGGGCTCCTCCATGTACCCGTTGTCCTTCATCCAGTCAATCATGGCCGGGCTGAGGTCGGGCACCTGGGTGTTCTCCGGCAAATCACACAGTTCATAGCTACCCATGTCGAGAACGCTTTGGGCGCCGATGGCATAGCCTTTGTTTTCCAACCTGGTGTCAACCGGGATACCGTTCGGGTGCGCCATGTTCTTAATCCTGCCCTGCCATTGGCCGGGTATCCGATAGTAGGCGTGAACGCCGCCTGACGGTGTTTTGACCAGGAATGTCCTGGGGAAGTCGGCCGTCCCGTACAATCCGACCTGATTGTTGATTCTCGCCCAGCCGTCTTCGCTGGCGTCACGGTCCATGTCTACGATGATGAACCCCTGGTCGGGGACGACGGCATAGGCCTGCTCATGGTTGAGGATAATGTCGCGTGCCTTCCGGTCGTCCTGGTTCGGTTTGCTCGAATGCCATTCGTAGGACTTCTTCTGGTTCTCACCGTGGGCGATTGCCGGGGCCAGCTTGCACCTGAACCCGTAGGTCTCCGGGTCGATGGTACTGGTCTTGGTCACGTTGATAGGGTCCGGCGGGTCGGGAATGTCCGAACCGAACGTCTGCTCCTCTTCCTCGACTTGGGCGTTCGCCATGTCGTTCTCGAACGCTTCCCGGTAGGGTTGGAACCGTTTTTCGTCGTTCACTTCAAGAACCCTGATGGTGGCTCCGAGCTTTTTCACATATCTTGCCGTTGACCTCAATCCGAGCTTGTTGCGGGACGTGGTGGCGAACCGTTTCCCGTATGGATTGTCCTTGGAGATGGCGTATCCGTCCCGGCAGATACAGTCCCTGACCCATTCCTCCGAATCGGTCATGTCATACTGGCCTCCGATGGTCACGTCGTTCCATGGATTGTCGCCGCACTTGGCCCATGTGTAGCAACTGGCGTACAGGAAGGGGATGATACCGTTTGCGTCTATCCAGTTGATGAACGTTTCGAAATCCTTTGCCGAACGTCCTTCCTTCATGCGGATGAACACGAATCGCCGGTTGGAGGCTTCGGCTTGCGCGCTGACAAACGGTTCGTTCGTGGCAATCACCAGCGTGGCCTTCGGCTGGAACGTCATGGCGTTTTCGCCAATCTTCCTCGCCACCACGGCCTCACCGGTTGACAATCGTTTTATCTGGGTCATGCTGTTCTGGTCCAGAACGTCGGCTTCTTCATCGAAAAGCCAGTATTTGCCGATAATCTTTCGGCTTTCCTGCTCTGCCGTGAACCCTTTGCCGTCCGCAAACCGTTTCGTGTTGAAGGCGCTGGCGTATTGGGGATACTGTCGGGCCATTCTGCCGAGCAGAATGCCTTTGCCGTTGCCGCCGCCACCGTAGAGGACGTAGGTCAGGTGTTTGTATGGTTCGAGGAATGGGGTGGCGAACATGCGGGTCAGGTTCTGTGCCGAATGCTCGTCCACTGTAAGCCAGGTTGTCCACTGGCAGGCGGCATGGAACAGCCATTTGACGGTTTCCTTGTCGGTCTTGGCACTCATGTCACAGAAGATGAAGGCCTTATCATCATCATCACCCAGTCGATAGACTTCAACACCGTCCTTGTCGCGAAGACAGGCATAATTGTTGAAACGCATTCCCCGGTAGACTGGCGGGTTCTTGTCGGCTTCGTTCATGATGAACTGGTTCCAGGCCCTGATTCTTTGCCGGCCTGACGGTACCCCGTATTCGCCTTCAAGGTTGGCTACTTCATGCCAGGTTCTGAGCTTGCGCAGTTTTCCGCTCATGTCCGGGTCGCGCCGGTAGAGGGTTTTCTTGTCTGTTGACAGTCTGAGGTTCCCGCACCGGAGGTCCCATGCGGCCCGATAGTAGCCTTCCGCATAATAGGTGTGGCCGTTCGAGTTCACGGGCATGTCTACCATGTTGCCGAACATGTCCGTGAAGCTGTTGGTTTTCTTGTTGTAGATGACGGTCATGCCGTTTATCACGTCGTTAACGTAGTTCGGTATGCCGTCGAATTTCCGTATCCCCTTCCATTCTGGAGGGTCTTGCTGATAGTTGGCCAAGCTATACTTCCGTTCCGGTGTAATCCCATTCAAAGTCCATTATTTGCCCTTGGGGCGTGTAATACAGTTTGTATTTGATGTTCTTGGCGGCGCAATCATACATGGTGACGAAACCTCGGGTGTGCGCCTCGCACCCGTAGTCCATGGTTCCGTCCTCCTGATAATGACCGTCTATTTTCGCCTGGCTGTCCATGTGCCATTTGATGGTTGCGGGCAGGTATTTCTCTACGATTACTGAATTCCTGGCGGCATAGGAGGCGTTCCTCGCCTCTTCGGACAGGTAACGGTCGTGGTCGGTGCCGAGTGTCGCATGTTGGGCTATTGCCATAAGGACGAGGATTGCGCTGAGGAGGAGTATTGCTGTCAGGATTATTTTCCTGGTTCGGGTGTGTCGGCTCATGTTTTCCTTGCTCCATTGGTTGCTCCTTGGTTGTTGGTGTGGTTTCATCCTATCATTCTTACTCACGTTTCGCGCGCGCGCGCGTAAGCCTATACATATATGTTTGTATTCAATCAATATTAAGTAAGAAAGTAAGAAATATTATATAAGCCTTACTGCCATATGGGTTTTTGGTCTTACTTAACTTCTTACTTAAGTCTTACTTATAACGTTAACTTATCCACATGCTGTGGATAACCAGGTTCTTTAATGTAATGGAAATGTGAAATCTTACGTAAGCAGCGTTTTCTCACGTAAGAAACAAGGCTTAAGTAAGAAGTTAAGTAAGAGACCCGAACCGGCCTCCATCAACAACACTCCCATTATAGGCCATATAATGGAAGCGACGAAAGGAACCAACCATGAAAACCGCATATATCATCATCGCCACGATACTCGTCATAGCCTCCATACCCTTCCTGGCACGATTCACCTACAAAAACTACAGGGAAGATGGTTGCACAAAAGCGGTCAGTCTTATTGCCTCAGTATTCATGTCGTTTGTCATTATCGCGATTATCTGTGCTTTGGCAATCCTCGCCATAGCCGCCGTATCGGGCTCAATCTGGGTTATCGTATTCCTGGTGCAACTCCCGCTCCGGCTCTTCTGACCTCCACTGCTTGCAATCCTAGCGGAAGCGGCTATACTGGGGAAATGGAAGGACAACCTGAAATTGTCTCTTACCAATAATTAAATAAGAGAGTCTCTATCCTATTTGACAAAATGCGCAAGACTCCCTCATTCATAGCACCCCTGGGTATCTCCTATCTATCATGTATCCCAGGGGTGCTATTCTATTCATTGACGGCAGAAAGACAATATAACTACTAGATAAACGGTTCTCTAGTGGTTGATGTTATTCTTTAATGACAAGCTGCCGTCAGGTACGCCCGGTTGTTCTGACCTCCCAGTTATAACAATCGGGCGTAAATTTTTCCACAAGAACCTAATCGCCGGAAATATCAATCTTTGACACAGAATTCTGCAAATTAACAATAAACATTATGAATGTGATTAATTTTCGGGGGTAAAAACCGAACAATCGCACCAAAAATGCAACTCGGACATGAAAAATGAAGTCATAGAGACCCATCCACCGACACGGAATCATCATTTTTCAGAAAACCCGCGAGAGAGAATTTCACCGGCACGCTTATGGCATTCTCTCTCGCGGGTTTTCTGAAAAATGATGATTCCGTGT
>JAAOBB010000175.1_pt1 | contig 15209 bp, 27 predicted proteins | sample 7267541 | NCBI WGS metagenome assembly JAAOBB01 (sample SAMN14345205, study PRJNA599270) | viral metagenome | isolation source: viral-like particles (VLPs) isolated from bee gut | host: Apis mellifera | place: Switzerland:Lausanne | collected 2017-01/2018-02 | reverse complement strand
AACGTATATTATAATATATGTAAGGTAAATGAATTAAGAAAGGAATTTTGAAATGTCTACAAAAAATTTTAATGAATACAGATTTAAAGGATTTGAGTATCAAGATCATTCTCACAAGTATTGGGATTTCAAACAGCAGGTTAATGATGATGAGAGCAAAGTATTGATCAGAATTAGTCCTGACAATGTATTTGGCTATATGGGCTATAAAGGCTGGACTAATTATGTGCTTAAGTTAGATCGTGACCACTGCATGTTTTTAAAAAATTGGCAATACTTTGACGGCTATTATGGTACCTATATTCTTTTAGATAAGAATTACTTCAAAGTTGCTAATGCCAGAGAGCCATTTGAAGATATGGTAAGCCAAGGAGACATGTTAGCCTGGGACGATGCATTAGAAATTGCTAAAGAGCAACAGAAAATGATCAGTGAAGATAATTTAGTTTTAGTCGCCAAAGATTAGGAGATGACTTAATGAGCAAAGTAAGTGATGCTCAGTTAAAAGCTAGCAGAAAATGGGATGAGGCTCATAAAGAGCGAAAAAAATACATAGTTGCTAGATCACAGGCTAAAAGATTTGTGACAAAGTTAGCGACAAATGAAGATCTAGAAAAATTGAAAAAATTAATTGAAGAAAAGCAAAAAAATGCTTGACTTCTTAAATCAATAAGTAAATATTATTTAAAAAAGGTAAATGAAGTTTAGAGAGGAATTTTTAAAATGGACAATTATGAAGATGAAATAAAATTAATACAAAAGAAGCAGCCAAAGGTTGCGGATTGGCTAGATAAGTTAGACGAAGCTTTAAAATATGGTGAGGACAATAAAGTAAGCATTATTGTTAAGTCAGAAAGCTTACCTCTTTTTTCTAAAGTTTTAAAAGAAGGCAAAGATGTTGTTGATAAAGCAGAGTTTATTAATGAAATTGTTAATTATCTTGATGATGCAAAATTTAAATTTGACATTTTTTCTGGAGAATTAACTACTATTGTTAAGGACAATAATGGCAATGATGTTAAATATATTTTTATTCGACATTCTTTAAAAAGGACTGGTGAAATATATGATGATTTAGCCATTAAAGGTAAACTACCAATTCGAGAGGAACCGTATACTGGATTAATATCTGAGCATAGGCTAGAAATTGATATTAAAAAAGAACTGGAAATGGGCGAACCTGACGAGGGACTTAAACGCTTAATTGAGCTCCAAAAGAATATACATAATCATGATTTTAGCAATGTACTAGGTTTTGTAGCAGCGGGTGATTACGATGGCGAAGTCTGGGTTATGACTTGCACTGATTATTTTTAGGTAAAAAAATGAACTATCTTTTCGATGCTTCTAAATTAATTAATGAATTAGAAGCTGATATTGCTGAATTCGGCAATACTGAAGTTTGGGCATACTGGAGGCTTATGGAGAATGGCCAGGAAATCTATTTTGACTATTTCCCCGTCAACGATCCAGATGAAATAGGAAATCCAGTGTACATGGATATTGAAAGCTTTGACAAAGAGGTGGCGAAAACCTATCCTAATTTCTTAAGAAAGAAGATTAAGTCTAAAGACCTTCTCGAAATTTTTAAAAAAGAAAATAAAGCTATATAGAACCGTTCTAGTTAACCGCTAGGGCGGTTATTTGTTTGTCTAAGGAACATTTAAAGTTCTTAGAATTGCGTTCTCGACACTAACATTTTATAATTAATACAAACAAATGTTTGGTGAATATTATGAAGAATGATTTCAACGATACAGTAAACAACTTTTTCAAAAACTATCAAGACAGAGGTATGAAAAAATGGCAGGGGTTTATGTTGAGTGACCACATAGCAACTCTCAACCGTGACAAAGAAGAAAAAGCCAAAGTATATACTGAAAAAGATACAATGTCTGAAACTGAGGTTAGCCAGGTATTGTTGCAAGCCTTTGCAAATAATAAATTAGTTTCAGTTCAGCTCAAGGAAAAAACTTTGGATAAGAAGATACAGCCTGATATTGTAGGCTTGGTAAAAGGGTATGAGGGCGATAACATCGTTATTGGCACTAATGAAATAGAGCTAAGTAATATTAACAATATTGAAATTAGTTAAATAAAATTTGGTGTAAATCAAAAGAATAAAAAGTAAAAAAAATATTAAAATAAGCAGTTTTAAATTTTAATTTTAGAACTGCTTTTTTGATGTTAGTACAAATATGGGACAAATATTGTGTAATTTATTGAATTTTTTCGGAATTAATTAAACAAAAATGGAATTTATAAAGCTTGATATATCAGCGCTTTAGCTGTTATATCAAGCTTTATTAGTTTTGCATAGATTTAAATGATTGTTAGAACTAATTTAGTGTGAAAACCTTGATATAACAACGATTATAAGCAATAAAACATAATAAAAAGAACAGTAATGGGACAATTATTCCGGAAAATTAAAGTCGCGAATCATCTCATTATATTTTTTTGCCTTTTGATTAGTAATATGTAGATAAATCTCACGTGTGATCTTATCATTCTCATGTCCAACTCTCTTAGATATTACGTCAAGTGGATAGCCTAATTCTGATAGTTTAGAAACATGAGTATGTCTGAAAATGTGTGCTGTAATCGGCTTATCTATTTTTTGTCGTTTGCAAATACTTTTCAGTACCGGATTAATCGTCCCAGTGGTGAATGGGTTACCTGTCCTTTTGTTGGTGAAAAGATAATCCTTTTTATTTTTGCCTTTTTTATTGTCGAAATATAAGTCAACTGCCTGCTGTGGCAGAGCTATTTCTCGCATACTGCTTTTAGTCTTGGTGAAAGGCTGCTTAACATAGCCCTGTCCCACAACTCTAATAAGTGTCCCATTAATTTTGCAAAAAAATATATCGTCTTTTTGAATAATATCATCAACCTGTATTGCTCCACCTTCTCCAATACGCATACCAGTTAAATATAGCCAAAGGATGAAGTCACGATAATCAGGGCGGTGCATTTCATTGCAGTCCAAAATAATTTTGCTCATTTCTTCATCAGTCAAATACCAATTTTCAGCTCTGTAATTGTTTTTATGGCTTTCATCCTTATAATTTATTTTTACGTCAGCCATTGGATCTATTTTAATGTAGCCAAATTGTTTAGCATAGGAGAAAACGTTATTAAGCAAAGCGCGGTAGCCATGCACGGTTTTATTTGTTAGATCCTGCTTGTATAATAAATTATCTAAAAACTTGTTGATCTGGATAGTCGTGATAGTGGACACCATCTGTGTCCCAAATGTATTGTTTATCTTATTTAATTGTGAGCGGTAGGTAGCCCTTGTTTTGTACGCATTTCCCCGTTTCTCCAGTGTCCCAAAGTATTTTTGGGACAAATTGCTAAAGGTAATAGGCTGCTGTCCTACCTGTCCCAGACTAGTCTTGATCCTTTGCTTAACAATTAAATCAGCATGGTTTCTGGCGTAGCTTGAGTTATTCTTGATTACAAGAGATTTTTTTCGAACACCGTCAAATGAGGGATCTCTATATCTAATTGAGTATTGATATTTACCATTGGCTGTTTTAGTTACCTGTGGCGAAAAAAATTTAACCATATTTATCCCCTTCATATGCTATAATGAGGAAGACAAAGTAATACCTTTGTCTTCATGACTAGCTCTTAGAATTTGTTTGCAATGCGGATTCTGAGAGCTTTTTTGTTTTACACTATATAAATCAACAAATTATAAATTGAGTAGCTGCTTTTTCTTCGTTTCAAATTCTTTAGAAGTAATAATGCCTTCATCAGCTAGGCTTTTATATTTTCTTATTTCAGCTGGGACATCATCATTAGTTTTTAATGTGTCAGTTCTTTGTGCCTTCCAAGAATCAAGTATTGAAATAATGTTTTCAAGTGCCGAATAGGATACTTTTGCCACAAAGCTATTACTCTTTGTCTTTGATCTTAAAACTGGAATTTCAAAATACGAGCCATCAAATAGATTAATTATTATTCCTAAGTGGTCAATAAATTCATTGTTTTTTCCACCGGTTGTACCACCAATAATTGCGCCGACCCCGCCGGCTAAGATACCACCAGTTACAGCTCTAGCTATAGTATGGTGTTTATGTTCATCATGACCCTTTTCATTAATTCTATATGAAACAATCTCATCCGCACTAACATATCTAGGGTCTGATAATAGAGTTTTATCAATTAATATTTTTCTCTGTTCAACAGATATGTAGTAGTGAGATTCTCTTATTGCTCCCTTTTTAAATTTTTCACGTTCAGCAGCAAGTCTGTTTTCTTCTTCAATTTTTGCTTGTTTCTCTTTTTGTAATTTTTCTATTCTTTCTTTTTCAGCAGAAACCATACTATCTTTTGTGCTAGATAAATTTTCAGGATTTCTAATTAAATATTGTATTTCGGCCACAGTTTTAGTTTTTAGAAAACTATCCATCAGGTTTTTATTAATACCTTCAAAAAGTTTTTTAGATGTTAGGCAATTGTCGCAGACGATTCCATCTTTCAACTTATGGCTACTATCCAAAATACCAATTTCTTGCTGACAAAAACTACAATTTTTACTGCTAAAAAGATGATTTTCTGGTGCTACTTTATATTTTATTTCTTCCAATTTTTCAGGATTATTAATTAAAGCATTAACATCAGCTACAGTTTGAGTTTTCAAGAAATCAACCATTTTTCTTTGTTTAGTGTTTGCTAAAAAACCATTTTTTCTAAGACAATTGCCACAAATAATTCCATCTTTAAGTTCATAATTACTATCCCAAAAGCCTATCCGTTTATTACAAAAGTCACATTTTTTAGCCATATTTCAGAACCTCCTTTAAAAAATCATCTAATTAACACTAATTTACTCCATTTTTATGTTGGTTAAAAGGTATAAAAATGAAAACTTACAATTAAAAATCAACGTCCATATGGACAACTTTCCCTAAAATTATGTTATTGGGATTACGAAGGGATATAGGATCATGTCCCATATTATCCGCTATTGCGATTGGTAAATCGTTTACATGTTTTATTCTTCTTATCACGACTTTTTTGTTTACGGCAATTGCTACTACTTGAGCATCTTTTGTATCTAATTGATGTTTAACAGTAATTATTGAATTTAAAGGTATGGTAGGACTCATTGCGTCACTATTAACCCTAATCATAAAAAGCAAGCCATCAGGTTGGTGTTTAAAAACTATATCTTTGTAGTCTATGATGTTTCGATCATCAAAAAGATTATTTCCGCTTAAATTATTTCTAATCATCGGAACACGAATTTGATAATTATATTGAGTACCATGTATAACTAGATTTGGATCTTTTATCAAAGAACTACTAAGTGGATCTTTTTTTAAAGGGTAGACATTAAGTATCTGCGATATTTTGTCTTTATTATTTTTTATTGAAATAGCATTTAATATATTAAAGTCATCGATCTTATCTTTGATTTTTATACCTAAAAGATCGTCAATACTAGTATTCAAAACTTCTGCTACGCTTACTAAGTTATTAATTGATGGGCTTTTTTTCTTCCAGTTGTATATAGTCCTACTGCCTAAACCTGCTCTTTTGCTAACTTCAGTCAAAGACAATCCTTTGTTATCCGCCAATTGTTTAATTTTTTCAAAAAATTCATTTGCATCTCCATCCTTTTTAAATAATTCGTCTTTTTTGTAAAATTATACTTATTATTGTTGACTTTTTGCAACATTTACGAAATAATGTGCTATAAATTGTATATAGATATATTATGTTTGTTAACTTTTATCAATTATAAGGTGGTCAGGAAAATTTACGACGAGATTCAATTACCTTTCCTAAAATTTTACCCGGATTTTTTGAATCCAGGATAATAGGATCGTACCCACTGGTATTATCTGGCATAAGGAGAACCTGTTTACCAACATGTTTAATGCGTTTAAGTGTAGCTTCTTCGTTATCATCGACTAAAACAGCAGCTATTTCGCCATCTTCAACTGAAGGCTGTTTTTTAATAAATACAGTGTCGCCATCTCTCAAGGTTGGTTCCATTGAATCGCCTTTACACTTTAATGCAAATATAACGTCGTTTTTTAAGTTCTTATTATAAAACATAGGAACATAACCCTCAATATTCTGTTCCGCAAGGATAGGGGTGCCACATGCAATAGTGCCAACTAAAGGTACATTCCTAAAAGATTCTTTGTCTATAGGAAAAACATTTTTAGGGAATGGATTTTTGCTAAGACCAATTAGATAGTCTAGGGAAACGTTAAAATAATCGGCTAATATTTTTAGCGAAGAAAGCTTTGGCTCCTCTTTGTTATTTTCCCACCGTGACAGTCTGCCTTTTGTAATTCTCAGGTTAGGATCGTTTTTATTAAGAACATTTGCAAGTTGCTCTAGGGTCATATTTCTACTTTTACGATAGGATTTAAGTCTGGTTCCTAAATTTGACATAAGTAATACCTCTTTCCACTAAACCCTATTATAATTCTTTTTGTTTCGAAAACAATACATTTTTGCCATTTTTGCAACAAAAGTATTGACAATGAAACATGAGGCCTTTATCATGAAGTTTGAAAAGTTTCGAGTTCGAAACTTAAAAGGAGATGAAAGTATGAAATATGATCAGCCGTATTATGGCTTAATTAACGCTTTAAAAGTTAGTAATATTAATCAAGAAGAGGCGGGTAAAATTATTAATGTAAGCAGAAGTACATTTAACCAGAAACTCAATCGCAACGCTGGTCGGGACTTTAAATTAGGTGAGGCAAAGCGACTAGCACAACGTCTTAATATCTCTGTCTCAGACTTTTTTTAAATTTTTGCTTAAAAAGTTGCGAATTCGAAACTTTTGAAGATTTTAATTTGAAAGGAAATGAAAAATGACTTTACTTACGGCACAAGAAGTAATGGATAAATACCATTACAAAAAAACAACTTTTTATGAAAGACGGAAGGAATGTTTGTTATCCGACTACCAGGATGCTGTAATTCTTGATGGCAAAACGCTAATTAATGAAAGGAGGTGGGAACAGTTCATCGAATTTAGAAGTGAGAAAAAGAAGCGTAAGTTGATGGGGATTGATTGAGGCAAGCAACATGGAAAGGATATTAGATGAATGGCAGCACATATTATACGCAGGTTTCGGCACTTATCCGAAAAGCAAAGGATTGCTAATCGCATCATTGCTTCTAGCAATTGCTGGGCTGGTATCAACGATTTACATACTAAGTATACCGCCCTTTCTGCCAGGCACCGTTTGAAGTAAGAAGAAATAGCCATGAAATTAACTATTGTGGGAAAGCCAGAAGAAATCAACAAGCTTATTAAGTTAATTAACGAAGGAGATGATGATACGGAAGTAGTTAAAGAAACAAACGAAATCGGATTTTTGGCAGAAAAAAAGCCCGACAGCAATCGGACTTAAAAATAAGGTTTTTAAAAAAGAATACTAAGGAGATTATAGCACAAATGGAGTGTATTGGTACAGAGGCTAACGGTGTTCAAGCCACTTACGGTGAACCAGACTGTGATTACGAAACTGCACGTGACTTTGTCGTCGCACAAGCATTTTTAATGAATGACTTAAAAAAATACATGGAACAATTAGACTACTCTCCAGATCGCTGGTCTTTCGAAGACTTAATTAATGATTTCGAAATTTGGTGGGACGAGCCTAACGGAGAAGAATGGTTCAATCTAGCGATGTCCCATTTTGACGGACACGAAATAAATGACAAAGAAAGAGAGGCACTTTGATGATGGTTGAAAGTGAAGAATTAAAAAAGGAACAAGAAATAATTGCGCTAGGTAGTAAGCAATATGGCATTGCTTTTACGCCTGCAAAAATTGATTTCCCTGAATACGAAAAAATGAAAAGCAGTGTTGATGCAATTAACACTGAATTTACCAAATACGATGTAGACACTAACAATCTTAAGTCAGCAAAAGAAGCAAGAGCAAGGCTTAATAAACTAGCCAAAGCACTAAATGACAAGAAGATAGACATTGTCAAAGAAGCTGATAAGCCAGTATTGATCTTTAAAAAGCAAATTAAAGACCTAATTGATGAAATAAGTCAAGCTTCCGACCACATTGGTAATCAAATTAAGGTTTTCGAAGATAACGCTAAAAAGCAACGTGAAGCCAATATTAATGCTGATATTGATAAGCGATGTAAAGAAGCTGGCGTTGATCCAGAGAAAATTGAGATCAATCAGAAATGGTACAACAAATCAGAGCCTTATGCAACGTACGAAAAAGAAGTTAACCAGCAAATTAATCTTTTAAGCAAAGAAAAAGAGCAGCTAACAGAAAACATTAAAGTTATCACAGCCAAAGCTACCAAGTTAGGGTTGCCATATCAACACTGGGTCGAGCAACTAGATATTGAGCCTCTAAGCGTAGTTTTAAGCGAAATGGATAATTATGCTAAAGAAGTTAAAAAAGCCGTTGAACGTGAAAATAGGTCTAAAAAAGAGGCAAACAAAAACATTGTTGAGAAAAATGGCAAAGCAATAGATAGGAATACAGGCGAGGTAATATCTGACTACCACACAGCCTACCTAATTACTAAGAAGGCGCGTATTAAGTTAGGCGGAACCAACTACCAATTTAACCAGCTTTTGCAATATCTGAAAGATATGGGTTTCAAAATTGAGAAGGTGAGTTAATGGAGTTTATCGGAGATGAACAAAGCCGGGCTAATTGGAATAAGCATTTTATTCAAGTTAAAAGCCAGATCAAACAGCCTAAAAGGACACATACGGTTAAAGTTGTGACGCAAAAGGGCAGAAATTACAGCTACAAATATGCTGATTTAGCAGACGTTGACAAGGCAGTAATGGACGCTTGTCGGCAAGTTAAGGACAAAGACGGCAACACAGCGTTTGCCTACTACTTCGACATAGACAACAGTAGCCAAGGCGTGTGCGTGCAGACTGTCATGGTAGACACATCAGGTGCTCAGATGATAACAGATAAGGTCTGGTTCAGCAATAGTAAAAGTGAAGATGCACAAAAGACAGCGAGCCTAATAAGCTACGCAAAGAGGTACAGCTTAAGCGCAGCATTTGGCATCGCTAGTGAAGATGACGATGATGCGCAGAGCCTTAAACCACAAGATACACGTAAGCGCGTATTAACTCTGGATAAAGATGAGCTAGATAGATTCCAAGTCGATGTTTATGGCAAAAAGCTTTATCTAAAAGATATTTGGCAAGATTATCTCGAAGGTGAAGACCCTGAAACAATGCACTGGCTAATGGCACAGAAAGACCCACAGACATTGCAGGCTATTAAACAGTTGCTAGATCAGTATAACCTTAAAAAGCGGATTCAGGAAGTTAAGAATAAAAATCTAAAAAAGCCCGAAAGCGAGAAGAAAAAAGTTGATGAAAAAGAAACTGGAATAGCCAAGGAAAATGAGAAAGAAAAAAATGATGAAATTAAGAAACTAGTTGACGGTGATACTACTGATGACGAAACCCAGACACTTAATCTTTTTTAGGAGTTAAAAAATGGCAAAAATTATTAAAAAGGGTAATAAGAATTTTACCATTACTTCGAATAATGCAATTAGAGATAGTCGCTTAACATGGGAAGCTAGAGGAGTATTTAACTACTTGTGGTCACAAGCGGACGAGTGGACTTATAGAGCTAAGGAAGTAGCCACTCATTCGCCACAAGGAATCGACAAGTTGAATAAGTGCCTCAAGGAACTTGAAAAGTATGGCTATCTTGAGAGAAAGCGCAGTAGAGAAGGTGGAATGCTTAAAGAAAGTATATGGACTTTAACAGACTCACCTAAATTGGATTTACCAATACAGGTAAAACCTAAACAGGTAAAACCTATATTGGCAAAACCTAAACAGGCAAATCCAAGACTAAGAAATACTAATAGTAAGAAACAACAAGTAAAAGAAATATCAAATAAAAGAAATAATGGTTCAGCTGAAGCAGAACCTAAATCCATACACAAAGATGTCATTGATTACCTTAATGACAAGATAGGTGCTAGATACAAAGCCAGCTCTGCTATTAACAAAAGGTTAATTGATGCGCGAGTCAAAGAGGGATATGAACTAGACGACTTCAAACGAGTAATAGACAACAAAGTGGCTTCGTGGGCTAATGACACGAAAATGAGCAAATACCTGCGACCTCAGACGCTATTCGGTACGAAGTTTGAAAGCTACCTAAACGAGCGAGCGCCCAGTGTGCCAGCACATGCGGACTTCGGAGAAGAAGCTTACGCTAACGGCAAAATCGAAGGTGTGAACGAAGATGACCTACCTTTTTAGGTCACTGGAGGAAGTATGACAGAAATTAATGGCAAGACAGTAAAGCTGATTACACATCGTTTAAGAAAAACAGCCGAAACTTGTCCCAAACATCCAAAGGAACATCTAGTTTATTTAGACGGATTTAAGAAAATGAAGCCTTTTTGCCAAATTTGCCAGTATGAGAAAAATATCGCTCAAGAAAAGCAGATGGTTTCTGACTTCAAAGTAAATCAGATACACGGTTTCTTAAAAGCGGCATCATTAGTTGACCGCCAAGAGTCCTTTAATTACACGTTTGATAACTTTAAAGCAAAGCCAGAAACGATTGAAGCTAAAGCTAAAAATGATGCCCGATTAATTGCTGGCTACTACCTCAAGTACCCAAATAAAAAAGGCAACAGCTTATTCTATGGCAACGCTGGTACTGGCAAGACACATTTAGCTATGTCAATTCTTAATGCCGTTAACGACAACGCTAATCCAATGGTCAAGTGCTTGTTCATTAGCGTAAACAAGCTAATTAGTGAGATGAGAACATGGTTTCAAGACGGAACAGGCAAGTGGTCTCCCAAAGGGATTATCGAAATTGTTCGTAAATCTAATTTAGTTGTACTCGATGATTTAGGGGCAGAGAGCGTTAATACTCAAGCAAAATCTTACGTACAAGAGATTATTTTAGAAATATTTGAAAGTAATCAACGTATCATTACTACGACTAATTTGAGCATGGATGAGCTATACAGGACATACCACTCAAGATTGGTCAGCCGAATGCAAGAAGGGGACAGGCACAAGGTCATCGACTTTTCGAAAATAGAGGATAAAAGACCGAGAATTTAGGGAGAAAAAGAAAAATGGAAGAAGAAACTAATTTAAGTATAAAAGTTAATATAACCGGCATGCTTGACATTGCAATTAGTGATTTGCAAGAAATTAAAAGCGACATTGAAAGTGGGAGAGATCAGGATATACCTCGCTTGTTAAAAAGATCAAAAGGAATACTGAATTCCTTAAAACTAGAAAACGATGATGCAGATGGCAAACATAGAAAAAGCTACCGATTGGAATAGCATCTACAACAGGATGTTCCAGAAACGAGCAGTAGACAGATTTAATTACGACGTTGCCAACGGAATTGGAGCGTTTGACAAAAAAGAAAAAGCAACACTAGAAGAATTACATCGATTTTTCGTGAATATTGAGAAAGAAAGTGACAACAATGCAAGACGTTCAGTTATTTACATTTAACGGAGAAGAAGTAATAGATAGTCGTGATGTTGCTAATATGATTGGCAAGTCACATTCACATTTAAGCAGAGATATTGCTGGCTATATCAGTGATATTGAGGAGAATCCAAAATTGGTTTCTCCTAATCAGCTGTTTATTCCAAGCACTTACCGTACTAAGCAAAACAAAGAAGTCAGGAATTATTTGCTTACAAAACAAGGTTGCGAATTTGTCGCAAACAAGCTTACTGGCAAAAAAGGCAATCAATTTACTGCCGAATATGTGACGCTATTTAATCGCATGAAGCAACGAGAAAACAGCCAAATTGAGATGGTTTACAAGGAATGGAATATTCCGACTACCTTTGCAGGTGCTCTAAAGTTGGCTACCGAACAAGCAGAGCAACTAGAAAAGCAGAAACCAAAAGTTGATTATTTCAACTCGCAAATGCGCAATCCAGGGTTAATGACAACTACTGAAATCGCTAAAGATTACGGCTGGAGTGCTGCCAAACTTAATCAGGAATTGCATAAGCGTGGCATTATCTACCAACAAGGCAGTGGCCACCGCAAAGTATGGGTAGTATATCGTGACTACGCCAATAGAGGCTATACCCAATACGAGCCATTTACTTATCAAAATGGCGGTAAGCAGGGTATGCATAACAACTTAAAGTGGACGCAAAAGGGCAAGAAATTTATTTATGACTTACTAGCAAAAGATGGAATTAGACCAACACTTGAGCAGATGGATTTAATGGAGGATTAGAAATGTCTGTAAAAGTTTTTAACAATTCAAAACACAAATGGCTAAGCGAAATTAGACAACACATGATTTCAGAAGAACTAGAAGCTGTTTTTTTGAAAAGAAAAAGTAATGGCTACTCATTTAGTGATTATAGCGAAGCTAAGAAATGGGTAGATAAGCTTAAAAATAATGGCTACAAAGATTATTCAAATGATGACTGGCTATTTTATGAAGGAGATAAATTGTTAAGCAAAAATATGTAGAGGCATAAAAAATGAGCAGAATTAAGGAATTGAGCAAAGAAGAACTTGAATACCGTAAGAAGCTAAAACAGATGGCCCAATCTGGAATTGACATGACTGAACGTGTTTATGTTCCTAGTAATAACTTTGCAGAATGGTACGCTCAGTCATTATCTGCAATCGCACAGCTTTGCATTGCAGCAAACTTGGTGACTTTGACTGAAAGTGTTGAAAGGCTAACGGATAAGATTTGTGAGCAAAATGAAAGAAATTAAGAAATATCTAGAATGTAAATGCTGTGGTAAGCATTTATCTGGCACAGATGCAGTCTATTCAATACTTAATTATTTTGGAGAATTTGACTACTATTGCAGCATTGAACATTTGACAGGACGTGAAAATCCACAAAAAGCAAGCGAAATACTAAACAGATTGAATAAGGAGGAACAAAATGACAATAATTAAAATGAATGACGGCCTTACTCAGTACAGTGCAAAAGAGAACTACAATTTCATAAAAAAACTAATATGGGACGTAAATTTGCGTGGTGAAAAAATAATTGAAATTACAGACGTTAAAGAGGGTAATGTGTTGATCAATATAGACAGCATTTTTACAGTTGAGGAGATCAAAGATGGCAAGAGCAGTATTTCGGAAGAATAAGGATGGCAAAGTTATCTATGTGGGGCATGTGCCACCTGAATATCAATTGAAGGACAACGAATTCTTTGAGAAGTTGCCAAATGAAAGGTGCTAATAGTGAAAATCAAGTCAAAAAATAAAAAATCGATAGCTATATTAGCTTTATATTTGGTTCTAATACCAATGCTATCAGGATGTGCTTTTTTCGAAAATGCAGAAATAGAAATAAAGCAAAGCACTGTTGGCTTGCCACTGCAAATATCTACCTATGATTTCAACGGTCAAAAAATAGATGAGATCAAGACCAGCAAGGCTAAAATTCATACAGACAGGAAAATGTCAGAAAAGTCTGACGGTAAAGAGAACAGTAGCGTCATAGACATAGACTATGGCTCAAATAGAACAATTCATGTAGGCTCCACTCTAATTGCCTATGAGGGCATTAAGAATTATGCGGATGTTTATAACCACAAGCACACTAAAATAGATTCCACACAGGATAAATCAGTCCCAATTGTTACTGATATTTATAAGGACTTTCAAAATACCTGGGGTAAAGGATATAACGGCACTGTGGTATTTGTAAAATCGCAGTCAGGAGTACCAATAGGCACTTTTTATGGCAAAAATGTATCGGTGCACAAATCAAAAATTAAGAATGCAACTAACTTTGTTGTTGATGATCATAGGCTATTCTGCTATCGCTGCGAATACACAACTTATTCGCTTAGTGCATTAAAGAAAATGAGTGGTTAAAGACATGAAAATACTAGACGCATGCTGTGGTTCTAAGATGTTCTGGTACAACAAGCACGAGCCACATACGACATATATCGACAATCGCAGCGAAAAGGATCAGGTCAAAGATCGTCAATATATCAGAGATATAGTTGTCAGTCCTGACATTATAGCTGATTTTAGGAAGCTGCCATTCAAAGATGATGAGTTTGACCTGGTAATATTTGATCCACCACATTTGATACACGTAGGTGAAAATAGTTGGCTAAAACTTAAATATGGCTGCCTTCCTGAAGATTGGTCAACTTATATTAGGGCAGGCTTTGACGAATGCATGAGAGTTTTAAAACCAACAGGGACTTTGCTTTTTAAATGGTCTAACAATCAAATACCATTTACCAAAGTTTTTAACGTGATTGACCAAAAACCTATTTTGGGAGACCGCAGAGGCAGCACTCGATGGTCAGTTTTCATCAAAAGGAGCTAATTAATGGCTGTAAACATTTATTTTGAAGACATTGAAGGCAGAAAACGTAGTCTTTCTGAACGAGAAATTTTAAGAGAAGTTGAAATCGAAACTGAAGATGGGGTGCCAGCGGTAGCTCTTGATACTACCCAAGGGTTTTATGTGGTTGAAGATAAAATGTGGCATGAAGCTAAGGCAAGGGTTGAAAAAATCGAAGAAAGAAGGAGAAAGTTAGATAGAGTAATCGAATTTATATTAGATATACCGTGGTATGTACTATACCTTTGCGCAGCTTTATTTTTAATCGCAGCATATGCATTCTTTTTCATTATCCCACCAATTTATTTTTATTTTCATTGGAAAATAGTTTTTTGGCTGACAATACCAATTTACGGTAGCGTTATAGCTCTATCTATAAGGTACGGGATAGAGTTCCTTGTTGAATATATACAGGAGAAGTTAAATAAAGATGATTATTAAATTTCGTGGCATGCGAAGTGACGGAGTAATTAAAGATTTTGAGAAGGAACTATCTGATCTTAACAGCTTAAAGATAGAAATCCAATACGGTAAACTAGCAATTTACTCGGTTAAAATCAACAACAGAATTTATCGTGTCAACAAAAATAACTTTTTTAAAGTTATCAAGAAATTGCCAGAATTAAACCTGACAGATATTGATTTTAGCTGAGGGCTGCATATGCAAGTAGTAGATGATCAGTTGGTTTTTCAGGACCAGCTTAGTAAAAAGTGGCTTGCGGTGCCACTCGTAAAATTAATCAGTGCAAGCACGAACAGCGGTATGCATTGGATTAATGTTTTTAACGAAGATAATGCAATTTGCACGGTTTTTGTTGACAAAGATACATACAACTATGTTAACCAGTACACGAC
>JAAOBB010000176.1_pt1 | contig 15343 bp, 14 predicted proteins | sample 7267541 | NCBI WGS metagenome assembly JAAOBB01 (sample SAMN14345205, study PRJNA599270) | viral metagenome | isolation source: viral-like particles (VLPs) isolated from bee gut | host: Apis mellifera | place: Switzerland:Lausanne | collected 2017-01/2018-02 | reverse complement strand
CTATTAAATCCTTCATTACTATCATATGAAGATTGATGTCTTCGTTTTGCTTGTTCATCATTAATAATCATAGAGAGAAAAGCGTCTCTTTCATAAGGACACATCTCAATAATCTCACTGTATGAATAAACATGTGCAGTTGTCATTCTATGTATCACCTTATACAAATCTACTATCGAGTAGTAGCTGAGGCTGAGGATAAAAAATCGACGTCAAGATTCGTAATAGTTTTCTTTTCACCATCAATATCAACATCAATTGCTAATACGGGCATATCCTTAATAAATTCAAAAATTGGTTGAGCATCCCTAGCAGGAATCTGACTGATAAATGAATCAAGATCATCTTCACTAATATCCTGTCCAACATACCACACATCTTTTTTATCATAAACCTCAGTAATTGACTTTAGAACAATCTTGAAGATGTAATTGTTTTTCGTTTCTTCTGTTAGAGTAGAGAGAGCAGTTGTCTCATCACCAAATGTAATATCCTTCATCTTCAAACCAAATTCATCATTTAGTTTAATTTTATAATCATCAGGTGTGTTTGTAATCTTGACGTAAAATTTATCAATATCAAGTGTAAGTGGTTTGTCTTTATATTTGATTTCAATATCCTGACCAACAGATTTAGATCTGATATGAAGTAACAAATATCTGACATCAGCAGATGGCAGTTGTTTAACATCTATATCATTACAAATACAATTCTGAATCGTGTTAATAATATTAGTAACATAATATTTAACATCATCATCTTTTGCCGATACTGCTGCTAACAGAGTTTTTTCATCACCAACAGTATATGCCTTGAAGATAACTTCTTTACCTGAGACAGGAAGTTTTAAGTTAAATTCTGATGTCGTATATTTCGGTAATATTTTTTTAGTTTCTGACATTATAGAATTCCTGAGTATGTTGAGTTGAATTTAAATGATTTGTATCTAATCTGTACCGGTAAGTGAACAATCATATCTACACTATCCCATGCCATAGCAACAGAACCAATTGCTGATAAGAATGGCTTGTCAAATGTTATACGAGTATGAACATTACCAGAATTGTCTTTAATATATAGTTCTAATATTCCATAATATTCAATTGGGTATTCATATAATTCTAACTGAGAAGAATTATTTACATCTCTACTTGTTGGTAATATTAGTTCAGCCCACCTATTAAACATTTGATATATTCTTCCACCACTATCTAACATAATGGTTAAACCGATTTCATCAGTAGTTCGTGAGATTGGTCTTGCTTCTGTTAATCCATAACCCATTGGTTTTAGTTCATCTAGTGAGAAACTAATTCCAGGCCAGTTTATTGATGATACCCTAAATATTAAATCATCAATTTCAGCACCGCCTCTTACTCTCATAGGTGGAGCAATTAGTGCAGAAAATTTACTTGTTTTCTGCACACCAAGATTGTTCAGTGATGATTTAAAACGATTAATATCATTAACCATGCAGTTATTTATATAAATATCATGCAGATAAAATAATCTTTGTTGGATATTTAGGGGAACGATTAACTTGGCAAGATTTATGCAGGGTTTTTACAAAGTTAAAAACAAGAATAAGTATGTAGGTGATGTTAATAATATCGTTTACAGATCTTCTTGGGAGCTTAAGTATTTAACAATGTTAGATAATGATGAAAGAGTATTAGAATTTTCATCAGAAGAAACGATTATACCTTATTATGGTATTGATAATCGATTACATAGGTATTTTGTTGATTTTAAAGTTAAAAGATTGGATAAAGATAATAATATTATTACAGAATTAGTTGAGATTAAACCATATCACGAAACTATACCACCAGTTCTCACTGAGAGTCAAAAGATGAGAACAAAACTAAAGCAAGTAGTAACATGGGAAACAAATCAACGTAAATGGGAGCAAGCAAGAAAATATTGCAAAAAACAAGGTTGGCAATTCAGATTAGTGACGGAGAATGATATTCCAGGAATAATAAAGAAATTAAAGAGATAATAATATATGGCAACAACAGGACATTTTGAGGGAATATTTAATTCAGGTAGAATAAAGGGTTACAAAGCAGGTGATGTGTTTGTTCGCGATTTCTTTCGTGAAAAAGCATTATCAACTCGTCTCTCAAGAACACCTCTCAGTATTATTGAGAGTACACCAGCAAGTCGATATGCAGTTATCTATCCAAAACCTGGAAAGATGTTGATGTATAATTATGATGCAAAATTAAAAGAAGTGTTGCCATACTGGGATCGTTTTCCTGTTAATTTTCCAATAGAGTTATATGATGATGGTTTTCTTGCAATCAATCTTCACTATCTACCACCAGTTTTTAGAATAAGACTGATGGATGCTCTTTATGACACAATCACTGACACGAGATATGATCAGTCAACAAAATTAGCAATCAACTACAAGATATTAAATGCATCAAGCAAGTTAAAATATTTCAAACCATGTATAAAGAGATACTTATACTCTCATATTAAATCAAAGATTATTGAGATACCAATTGAAGAATGGGATTATTGTGCTTTCCTACCAACAGCAAGGTTTGTCAAAGCAAGTCAAAGAAAGGTTTGGGAACAATCTGTTAAGGATATAAGCAATGGCTAACGTACCAATATCAAATAATCCAAATGTTACATCAGGTGTTGCTGCAAAGGGTCCATCAACTCTTAAATATCCTGCTTCGGGTTCAAATAATCCAAGTAATGTTACTCGCTTGACGTTTGTTGAGTACAATAGATTAACAACGTCAAAAGCTCGTGAGAAGATGAACACAATTGTCACTCTTCCTCTTCCTCTTAATTTTATGGATAACTACTCAATCAGAACAAATTCAAGTATTGATTTGGGTACTGCTGGTATGATTAATGACAAGACAATTGATTCAGGAAAAATGTTTATTCAAAAAGGATTTGATGCGGCAACAACAGGTAATGCTGCTGATAATCTAAGAGCAGGTATTCCTGCTGTTACTGAACAAATGAAAGCAGGTAAGTTATCAACACTAATGGGAATGCAAGCTTTCTCAAAGGTTTTTTCTTCAAGTGATTCACGAGATGCGGGTGCTGCTGCAAAGACATCTGCTTTTATGGGAACAGTTGTCAATCCACATACGACAGTTTTATTTGATGGAGTAAACTTAAGATCATTTACACTTGATTGGAGATTTGCACCTGAATCACGAGCTGACTCAGAAGCACTATATGAAATATTCAGGGTTGTTAAGATGCAATCACATCCTGCTGAGTTGTTAGCTGGTTATGCATTAAATTATCCTGATCTTGTTTATGTTGAGTTTGATGGAATTTCTGCTAAGTATTTGCCAAAATATCAGAAGTCATTTATTAACAACATAAACATCTCACCTGATTCTAATGCGGGTATTAATATTTTCAATTCAGGCGCACCAACAACATATAATTTTCAGTTAACATTTACTGAGTTAGCAATTCTTACTCGTAATACAATTGCTTCTCAATATGGAATCGAAATGGATAATGGAGCAGGTGATGTTCAAAATGCATTGAAGGATGTTCCTGATGCACCACCACCATCTGCAGATAATAGTTCATCGTCTTCTTCTTCATCGTCTTCTTCATCTCAAGACGGAGGTAAATAACATTGGAAATATATGATTATTACGATAGAGTTAATTATAATGGTTATAATTTAACAAATATTCTGAGAAAAATCACACCAATTCAGAGAATTCTGAGAAAAATTAATGTTTATTATCCTTATACCATTAAGGAGGGTGAGAGAGCTGATGCAATTGCATATGATTATTATGGTTCATCAACTTATACGTGGTTAATTTACATTTGCAACAATATTCTTGATCCTTACTATCAGTGGCCACTTGATACTGATATGTTTTATAAGTTTATACAGAATAAGTATGGAGATTTCTATCAAACTCAGGTTGATATCAAGCAATATATCAATAAAAACTATCAGTACACGATAGATCCATCTACTTTTCAGCATCTTAATGAAGAACAACAGTTTGGTTGGGAGCCTCAAACAGTTTATCAGTGGGAATTTCTAAGAAATGAAGCAAAACGACGAATAAATCTGATTTCAAACGAATATTTGTCACAAATAGATAAGCAAGTTAGGGATCTTTTACAATAAATGGCTGTTCAGTCGTATTCTATTGAAATAAATCAGGTTAATCTGTATAAGTTTGCAACACTTAAAGATGGTCTTAATGGGCCTGATGGCAAAGAGACAGTTAATATCTATCCTCAGGTTAATGAAATAACAATTTACGAATCTCTTTTCAGTCCAATAATAAAATGTGAGATAGCAATTATTGATTATATTGGTTTGTTTACAAACTTTCCTCTTACGGGTAATGAGATTATTGAGATTCGATATAAGAATGTTGGAGATATTAATAGTACGACATCAGGAACACCACGAGATAAAGAACAAGTTTATTTATTTGTAATAGAGAGTATTAACGATATTAATATTGACGATACAAACAGAGCTGTTGGTTATATTATTAAATGTGTTGCACTTGAGGGTTTAGCAAATGTTCTTAAGACAGTAAAACAAGCATATATGGGTTCGTATAGTAAAATTGCACAAGATATTTGGCGAGAACATATTGTTCAGAGAATAAAGACATTCTTTCCAAAATATAAGCCACTTGATTTTAACGTTAGTGACTCAGCAAACAATATTCAAGATAATACTTTTGTTGTTGCAAATCATTATCCAATAACAGCAATCAATATTATTCAGCGATTAATGACAACATCTCTTGGTCCAATGAATGGATCGGTATTCTATCAGACATCACGAGGTTTTAATCTTAGATTTCTACAGGAGTTAACTCAAAACAAGCAAGCACGAGAGTATGCAGAGAATAATGATTATGTTTATCTATCAAATGAAATACCAATAGAGGTGACAGGAAATACGTCTAATGCAGATCATCGCGGTAATAGATATCTTCATCACGGAGATGATAAAACAAATCTTGAGAATCAAGAACGACTTGTTTCAAAGATGTGGTTTAACAAGCGACATTCTGCTCTACAAAAACTATCTGTTGGTTATTTCAATAACAATCTATTTGAGATCAATCTTGCTCAGAGAACAGTTAAGGATAACAGAACATTTTTAAATGATGTTCAGCGAATGTCAAGTTATGGTTTTGATACGAGGGAGTTTAATCAGTACGCTGATTCCGCTGTTGTTGGTCAGGAAGATTCAAATAGAACACATTATAGATTTACAACACGACCAGATAGCGATCCCGCATTTCCACTTTTCGATATAAGAGAAAGATGGGGTAAAGATATAATAAGTAAGGTTGCTCTCTCTCAGGTCGATATTACAGTTGTCATTCCAGGAACAAATAGATTCGTTGTTGGTGATTTGTTTTATTTACATGTTCCTGATTTTCATGGATTTGATCAACCAGGTGAAGACAAACTTATTACGGGTTATTTCCTGATAACAGAGATTAAACACATAATTCAAACAGGTGGTTTTCAATCAACAGTAATGAGATTAAACAAAGATAGTTATAATCAGTCTGTTGATGTTAAATCTAATTATGGAGGAGATGTAAGATGAAAGATTTTCATTTTCAAACTGCTGATAGTAGTATAAGACCATTTTATGGTGTTGTTGAAGAGATAATTGATGATGTTTATGTTCGTGTTCGAGCATATGAATATCATCCTCTTGATAAATCACTTGTTTCTACAAAACAACTTCCACCTGCACTCGTACTTCTTCCAACAACATCTGGTCAGGTTTCAAATGGATCTCATCATAATCTTGAGGTTGATTCTTGGGTTCGAGGTGAGTTCTTAGATTATCCTTTTTGTAATGAACCTGTTATTACTCATGTCGTTCCTGGTAGCACATATTCTCTCTCAATATATAAGACAAATGGAGGAAATTTTGTTGGTGGTGGAAGCAATGGTGGTAGAGATAGTCAAAGTAATCCAAACGTAAACACAGGTGCAACAACAAACATTCCTGGTGACTCACAAAATCAAAAAGTTTACAACTATATCTATGATAAATTACGGAGAGAGGGTTCATCAAAAGATCCTCACACTCATACTTCTGCTGCTGTTGGTGTGTTAATGGTCGAATCAGGTCCTAGAATTAATTCAGCAATTGAGGGAGGATTTAAGGGTCGTGCGTGGGGGTTATGTCAGTGGTTAGGAAGACGAAGAGATCAATTGTTTGCTCATTATGGTAGAACAAAAGATTTATCACAACAATTGGATTTTATGTGGTGGGAGTTAAATAATACAGAGAGTGGAGCAAAGAGAGCATGGTTAAGCGGAACAACACTTCCTGATGCAACTGCAGGATTTGCAACATTTGAGAGAGCAGATGATTGTGATCGTAATACGGGGAGATTAAAACGAGATCATCCAATCTTTAGAAGGCGACTTCAATATGCTTATCAGGTGTATAATAGTGGTAAATACACAGGTGATTCTACGCCAACAACGTAATAAATAATAATACAACAGTAAAATATTATAGGGAGATAAGTTTAAATGGCGTGGAGTAGTAGGAGAAATGTTTTTAACATTTATCAACAGAATTTTGCACCTCAACAAATAAACCTTACGTGGCGATCACAATCAAAATATGATAGTGATAGTTTAACATTAGGTTTAGATGGTGTTTTTTATGGTTCAGCAAATGTTAATCAAAAATCTGTTTCAATCAATGTTGAGAATCTCTCTTACACATCTAAAAATTCAATGTATGGAGATAGTGAGGAATTATATTTAACATCTGGTCAGAAGAATGCAATTAGAGATTTGATTGATAGGTGTCGTAGAACAAATATTAATATAGCAGCTAGTGGATCTGATGATTTAGCTCGATTTGCAAATTCATATATAAACAACAGGTAAGGAAAAATATGGCGATCACATCAAGATCTGATAGTAAGGAGCTAACAGAAACATACGGAACGAATTTATCAAATTCGGGCTCTACAAATCTAAAGCGAGTTGATATTGGTAGAGATATTACGACAACAAGTGGTTCGATTGATTATCAGGGTGAAGATCAGTCTCAGAAGGTAATTGGAGGCGCTGGTGTGTCAACTGGTGGAGGTGGTGGTGAGGTTAATCCACCAAATTGGGGTTGGACGGCACCATCAGGATCTCGAATACAGGTTTTTGATGGTGGAGGAAATGAAAGAATTGATATTGTTCATCATAGTGGTGCGGGAATGACAATTGAACCTGATGGAGGTGTTTTTGTTTCAACAAAATCATCTCGTGGTGCAGGAATTGGTGCACCAATGGGTGATATTTATATTACTGCGGGTGGAGATGTTGTAATCAAGGGAAATGCACAAATTTCTGTATCGACATCAGGTGATTTGACATTAGATGTTGGCGGAACACTTAATATTAAGTGTAGTGATTTTAAATTAGTAACAAATTCGTACAACGAATCAATTGATGGCTCTCGTGTTTCAAGCATTACAAATGATAATTCAGCAGTGATTGGTGGACATGATAGAAAAACTGTTGCGGGTGATTCACGAGAACAAGTTTCTCATAATAAAATTTATGATATTGGCGATAATAGTACAACGCGAGTTGGTGGAAATCAATCATTAGATATTATTGGTAATTCAACATCTGCAATAAAAGGAAATCAAACTGCTTCCGTAACGGGAAATAATTCAATTGCAATTAATGGATCAAATAAAATATCATCTAAGGGTGATTGTGATTTGTTTACTGGTGGAGCAATGAAACAAAAGGCAAATGGAAACTTCAATGTTAAGGGTGGCAGTAATACAAATATTCAATCAGGAAGTAATTTAAATCTCAAGGGTGGCAGCAATACAAATATTCAAGGAAGTAGTGATGTTAATGTTAAGGGTGGTAGTAATACAAATATTCAATCAGGTGGTTCGACAAATGTTAAGGCTGGCGGTTCGATTAAACTAGATGGCTCTGCTGTTAATGCAATTCCGGGTGTTGACAAGGCTGGTTGGGCTGATAGAGCAGATAGAGCAAATACTTCTGCTGATAAGGGTCCAGAGGCTGGTTCGCCACCTGATTCGCCTAGTGGTGCAAGTTCAGCAGGATCAGCGGGTTCAGCAGATGATGCATCTCAGGGTAGTGTTGCCGATGCAAAAGATGCTCAAGTAATGGAATCAAACGATATTATTGATTCAATGACATCTGCTCGTAAGTATCCTCAGTATCCAGGAAATGGTGTTAGAGAATCATCTAATGCAACTGCACTCGGAATGATTTCTGGTGATGAAGTTCAGGGTGCTGATGGTGTCTACAAAGAATATTCAGGTGGCAATCAAGGAAATGCAAATCCATCTCAACTTCAACAATCATATGCAACACTACCTGATCAACCAATTAACAGAGATCAGAATATTACAGCAGTAGACACATCAAGCATTCCAACACCATCTCGTCATGATTTAGGAACAAAAATAAGTAAATATTTCACTGTTGGTCAGCTTGTTAATGGAACAACAACAAAGTTTACACCACCACCAAATCAGTGGGAGGAGAAGATTAAAAATGGAATATCGCTTGCAAATAATGTTCTTGATCCAATTAAGGAGAAGTTTCCTGATATTATAATAACATCTTGGTGGAGAACAAGTTCATCTAATCATATTACTGGTAGAGCTGTTGATATTGTTGTTGAATCACGATCTGCAGTAAAACACGCTGAAATAGCACGTTATGCAAGAGATAATTTACCTTGTGATCAGGTTTTTATTGAGAAAAATGATTATGGACATACTCACGTTCATTTACGTGTTTCAGAGAGCGGTCATAAAGGAAATCCAATGGTTTTGACATGTGGAGATGCAAAATGTCGTACAAAAACCAGTGGAATTGATGTTGCATGGTTAGCAAGATACACAAAGGTTTCATAATATGAGTACACAAGATCAAGCACCATATGATGTTGAGGCAGATGCACATTTAGTTCAACAAGGTAAAGCAACACGACCAGGATTCTTTAGCGATCATCAACAATCACAAATATTCAATGCGTTCATCCTGGGTGTTAATACTGCACTTAGTTATTCAGGTAATACAAGCACAAAGGATGAGTTAGTTGATTCACGCAGTGATGATGATTATGATCAACCATATAGATTAACAAAAAGTGAGTTTGCAGTTTTACAGAAGAGAGCAATATCAATATCAAACTATGCAAAGATTCCTTACGATACCGTTGAGGATTTTCTTATTATTATTTGTTTTGTTGATAATCTCGATGATATGAAGAAGATTGCTGATTGTGTTCAGATTCCTGAGTTATATAATCCAAGTATTTTAAGACAACCAATGATGATTCTCAATCTTAGGGGGTTAGAGAATATTGCTTTTGCTGCTCAGGCTCTTGATGGTCTAATTCATATGTTTAGAAAATATCTTGTCACATCACAGAATATTTCTAACACAAGCAATGATGAGGGCTCATCTTCAATTCTCTCTTCACTTAGTTCAATCGTTGGTGGGCTTGGTGGTTTTCAACAAATGATTGGAATTAGATTAGATAATGCTGATATTGGATCTTTTCTAACAGAGACGATAACAGGAAAGAAAATACCAACAAATGTGATTGCAAAGAATCCAATGATGCAATCACCATCTTATGTTGGTAAAGCATTTTTTGGTGAGAGTCCAAATCCTCTGCCAAATATTGATATTGATCAGTTATTTAATAAACCAATAGGAGTATTTCCAAAGCCATCTAATGGCTCGGGAACATCATCTTTCTCAATGCAAAACTTTGGTTCGTTCTCTCGTCAAATGTCACTATCAAATCTTGTTGCAAAATTTGTTACTGGTTCATCAACATTAGAGAGAGGAACAAGAAAGTATAATCAGATTATGCCAATTGTAGATAAGATAAATACATTTACAGGATCAAGATCAGATGAAACTATTGATATTCAGAGAGCAGATAATGCAATCCCAATGATGATGGCGATGTCAAGTGTTTATTCAGGTTTGGATAAACTTGTTTTCTCATCAAAATCATTTACAAATGGGTGGTCGTGTGCTCAATCTGCTGCTCAACAGTGTTGTAATAATAATCCTGGATTTTTGGAGGCTGCAAGACAATTCTTATGAGTAGATATCAGGATATTAGAACAAATCTCGATGTTCATCCAATCAATGGTGATCTTGTTATTCTTGAGGATAATGCAGCAATCGAGAATCAGATTAGAAATCTAATATTCACAAATCATTATGAGAAACCATGGGATCCTGAATTGGGTTCGGGTGTTCCAAGAACGTTATTTGAGAATTATGGAAATGATTTTGAATTCTTATTAAAAAAGACTGTGACGGAGACAATTACGGGGCGTGTTAGTAGAGCAACTCTTAATGATGTACAGATTAAATATGATGGTCATTATGGTTATAATTTAACAATTGTTTATACACCAAAGAATACATTGCAACCAGAGACGCTTAAGTTATTTTTAAAGAGGACAAGATAATTGACGACGAATAATAATCCGACACCATCAAGTGATATAGATGTAATAAAGTATGAACAAGCTCTAAAGCAGTATATGAGTTCGCTGCCTCAGTATACGGATTATGATTTTGATGGTTCGAATCTATCTGTTTTGATGAGAATATTTGCTTATAATGCTTACAATATGGCTCATTATGAGGGTATGGTTGGCAATGAAGCATGGATTGATACAGCAATTCTAAGACAATCACTTGTTTCTCATGCAACAGACTTAAATTATCTTCCTCGTTCTCGTACTTCTTCTGTTGCAGATATTGATATTGATGTTTATCCAAATGATAATCCACCAACTATTCTATTACCAAAATATACTAAATTTAAGACATCGGATAATAGTGGAACATCAATTTATTTTGTTACTGATCAAGATTATATAACATCTGTTGATGATAATGGGAATTATAAGTTTAAAAATGTAAAGATTTATCAGGGAGATATAATTAATGAATACGTAACGATCACTGGTGTTACGATAGATGTTAATAATTTTACGACATATGATCAATCAATTGTAATTAAATCACCAAATATTGATATTAACTCACTTGAGGTTTTTGTCAGTAAAAGTGATGATAATCAATATCCAGTTAAATTTACTCGTGCAGAGAAATTGAGTGAAACATCACGAACAAGTAACACATATTTTGTTCGTGGAATATATGATAATCAGTACGCAATAGATTTTGGTGATGGTGTTTTTGGTAGAGGATTAGAAAATGGAAACTATGTAACAATACGTTATAGAGAAACACAGGGTCCAATCATTCAAGGAAACTATTCTTTTACACATGTTAATGGAATTCAGGGTTATAGTAATGTAAGAATCAATAGAGCATCACGTGTTTCAGGTGGTTTTGAGAGAGAATCAGTTGAAGAGTTGCGAGTTAATGCACCTCGATATTTTCAAACACAGGATAGAGCAGTTACAGCAACTGATTATCAAGTTATTATTCGCAGATATTTTCCAAATATTCAACAAGTTCATGTTTATGGGGGTGAGGAGATTCAACAATATGGTAAGGTGATTATTGTTTTGAAGCCTTATGGAACAACAGGAATAGTTTCTGATACAACAAAAAACCAGATTATTCAGTTACTAAAGACAAAGAATATTGTTCCTGAACCAATCATAACAAATCCTGTTTACTTCTATATTGGCATTACGGGTGTTGTTACATATGATGATAACAACAATCTCTCTAACATAACTCAAGATCAGATCAAGACAGATATAACAAATAGATTGATTGCACTCAATGATAGTAGTGTGATTGGTGATTTTAATACGACAATATATCAATCATTGATTAACAAGTCAATTACAGATTGTGGTGATTATATTGTTGGTTGTGATGTCAATATTGATTTAAGAAAGAGATGGGTTCCCACAACAAATATTCCCGAGACACTGTCATTCTCAACAAACAATCCTCTAAAGAAATCATTAGATGGACGATATCAGACACCAGATGATTACACAATTATCTCAAGTCCTTTTCAAATTTGGAATAACGAACAGCTAACAAGTGTAATTATTCAGGATGATGGAATTGGCAATCTTAATTATTATACGATTGATAATAATGGAAACAAGATTAAGATAAATCATGTTATTGGTAAGATAGATTATGACAGTGGTGATATTTCACTTGTTGCAGAGGTTTCTCAGTATAACAATTATATTGAATTTATTATTAAATTGCGTAATAATACAATTAAAATAGCAAGAGAATCATTTGCAATCATTGATGGTCGTGATATAAATATTACTTTAGAGAGAAAATAACATTGTTTACAGATGATAACATACTGAATATATCAGATCGAATCACAAAACAGTTTCCTGAATTCTATCAGGAATACGGACCTGGTTTAATCGAGTTTGTTCGAGTATATTATCAGTGGTTAGAGAGTGGTGATAGACCAATTTCTAATGCACGTAATCTATATTCTCAGTATGATATCGATACAGTATCTCAGCAGTTTCTTGATCATTACAAACAAAAATATATCTATGGATTACCTCGAGAAATTCTTGGCAATCAGAGATTACTGCAAAAACACATTGTTGAGCTCTATCGTTCAAAGGGTTCTCAGCAGGGCGTTAGATTATTATTCAGATTATTGTTTAACGAGGATATAGATTTCTATATTCCCTCTTATGATATTTTTAAGTTATCTGATAACACATGGGTTCAACCACACTACATAGAGGTTACGTACAGTAAGTATTTCGATAAGTTAATTGGAGCAACAGTGACTGGTGAGCGATCACATGCATCTGCTGTTATTGAATCTTATCAGAAACGTTATTCAAACAAACTAACTGCATATACTATAATGATTTCGAACATCACGGGTAGTTTTAAATGTGGTGAGAGATTATTAGCAGATAACATAAATCCAATTGATATGCCAAATGTTCTTGGAAGTGTTGTTTCTGTTGATGTGATTGGTTCTTCGTCGGGTGCACAAATAGGAGATCAGTTATCAGAAGTATCAAGTGATAATCCTGTTGTTGTTGTCGTCTCTGATATCTATGATAACGATACTGGTGCTCTAAATTTCTCAATTATCAAACCTGGTTCATATTATTCTCTTGGAGCAACATTCAAGGCATATCCAGGTGTTCATGAAGACATGCTGCAACCAGTTGTTAATAGTGATATTAATTCAACATATCCATTTCCAAAGAATGATAAATCAAACATAGAGACAATTATTGATGATTCACTTTATGGACCGCGAGATAATATAATTCCTGACAACATACCAATATCAGGTGAGGGAGCAGATATCAAGATTCTTGCAATCAAGGATACAATTCTTTATCAGTATACGAAGGATGTGATTGATGGTTATCTTGATATTCGACTTGATCAGAAATTTAATTTTCCTCATAAACCCGATGCAGATATAAATTCAAAGATAGAGGATTCTCTAACATATGAAGTGATAGAGGTTGGTGCGATAGATAAGATTCAGATATTGAATCCTGGTGCTAACTATTCAAGTAATGTATATTTTGTTCCAATAGATCCCTATACATCTCTCTCAGGTATAAAGGATAGTGAGGGAAATTACGTTGGAAGAAATGGTTTGATTGTTGGTTCACCTATTAATGGTGAGAATCTAATCAAGAGTGTTGATGTGCTGAGTTCAGGTTATAACAATATTGATAATCAGTATATGAGTTTTGCATCAGAAGACAAAAATATTACAATGAGTGGTAGAGTTAATATTGGTGGCGTTGGTTTTGATCGTGGTTATTATAGTGATAGCAAATCATTTCTCTCTGATGATAAGTATTTATTTGATGGTCATTATTATCAAGATTTCTCTTATGTAATTAGAGCATCTCGAACATTAGATAAATATGTAGATATATTAAAACAATTAGTTCACTCTGCGGGTAATGCTGTTTATGGTGATATTTTTGTTGCAGTAAATGATAAATCACCACATAGTGGTGAGGGTAGATTAGTAAAACACAGAGATTTTAGAGGCTTTAGTAAGGGTTTTAGCAAGGGATTTGGTTAATAATGGCAGTAGATAACGAAAAAAGAAACAAGATTAAGGAGGATATTAACACAAATCTTCCCGATAATGATCAGCAATTAATCTCACCACAAACTCTAAGAGATACAATTAACAATGTTGTTGACAATGTTATTCTTGGGGGTGAGGTTGATAATTCTTATCAGAATTTAGTAGATAAACCACAACTGGTTGTTGATTACGGTATTTCTTTGATGGATGCAAATGATCAACCTATTACTTCACCTGCTACAATTGATAAAACTATTAAGATTGGTGTTAGTGATTCCGTTAAGGATGCTGTTTATAAATCTTCATCAGCGCTTCAAAAGGGTGTTTATGATCCAAATAATGTAGAGGCAGATGCTTTCTCTATGGCAAATATGAAGGAATCAGCAAACAATCTGATTCTTACTAAGGATGAGAGAGCAAAGATTAGTAATTCTGTTGATAAAAAGACAATTATTACTGCTGGTTATGGTTTAGCAGGTGGTGGTAAGCTTGATGATGATATTGAGATTAAATTAGATCTTAGCGTTCTTGATTCTCTCAACAAAGCAAACAATGCAATTCTTAATAATGATCCATTTATTACATTCTTTAAGAGAGAGTCAGGTGAAAATCTTGTTATTAATGGGAATTTTGAAGTAAAATCTGATGGTGTAAATCCCGATAAATGGATTTCTTATGATTCGGGTGCGGGTAAAGCATATAAACAAGTAATTCCTAATATGGTGGATGGTTCATATACACTTTGGTGGGATGGCAATAATTCACCACAGGTTATTAAATACACAAGCAAAGATGGAGATAATACATATACTCTATCCGTAGCTTCTGATGCAAAACGAGTTGTTATGTTGAGGGGTGATTGGGTTACAAGTTATAATCTATTAGATAATCCATGGAATCTTGTTAAGAGACCAATTGAATTAGAGAAAGCATTAGCAACAGGTAGTGGTCTTGGTGGTGGCAGTGGTTCTTCAAGTGATGCAATTGTCAAGTTTCTTAAGGAGAATAATAAGACCAATCTTGTTAGGGATAGTAATCTAGAATTAAAGAGTTATCAATACAAACAATGGGGCAATTATACAGATTCTGCAAATACAGTATATTCATATCAACGATTTGATGTTGATTTTACACCTAATGGACCGACACAATATACACTATGGTGGGATGGTGGTGGGTGTGGTGATGTATATCAAACAATAAATAGTAATTCACCAGGGAATATAACATGTACAA
>JAAOBB010000120.1_pt1 | contig 15349 bp, 15 predicted proteins | sample 7267541 | NCBI WGS metagenome assembly JAAOBB01 (sample SAMN14345205, study PRJNA599270) | viral metagenome | isolation source: viral-like particles (VLPs) isolated from bee gut | host: Apis mellifera | place: Switzerland:Lausanne | collected 2017-01/2018-02 | reverse complement strand
GGGTGTGCAGAGCTGAAATAAATTTTCCCCTTAACTTTTTTGAAATAATACGTCCAACTTTTATTGAAATAAGCTCGTATAATTTTTTTGAAACGAAGCGTGCCATGTATGCAAGTACCAACACATGCCGTGGCGTATAGTATCCGGGCGTGTCGTGGCGTGGTGGTGTGGTATTATAGTGGGTGAAAGGTTTGGTGGTTAGGATGAACATTAAGAAGTTGATGTACGGTATCAGTGAGGATAAGTTCTTTGGCGACAATTTTGATATTGAATTGGACTATACGACTAATAATGAATTTACTGTTAGTTCAAAGTCTGATATTGAATTGATACTTGGTAGCAGTGTTGTTATAACTGTTAAGTTGCATAGTTTCGATCAAGTGTATGTAAAGTTTGGGAACGATTATGGCAATCATATGAATCTTGTTTATGCTACGGAAGTTTTTGATATGGATAAGTTCATTGATTGGCTTAAGTGTTCTTTGAGGGATTTTCTTTGGCAGAAAAGTAATTAGTTTATTTTTGCTTTTGAGCTTGCGTTTTATATAAACTGTGCTATACTGATTATTGAAAGGCAAAGGTGGTTATGATGATGAACAATGATTATATCGAGAGCAACACTAGGGTAAATACAATAGATGTTGTCGAATCTTTAGATCTTAAGCCTTGGATAAACAAGTATGATTCTAGCGATACGCGGTATTATCTGAATATCGATGACCTACAACATATTTGTCTTAAGCAGACGTATTATAAGAGCGGTAATGTGAACGGCGTGCAGTATATGAACGCTGACGGCGAGACGGTTACTGTTGCTCATGGTCGTTTTTACAATCGTTATTATAACAAGACTTATATTGATCGTTATGGTATTGTTTATACAAATTGGCGGCCTTATGGTACTGTGGGCGAGAATTTTGCTGAGGCTGTAGCTGTCTGCTTGGGCAAGAAGTTTGGTTTTAAGAAGTAATAGAAAACCCTCGGCATTACGCCGGGGGTTATTTTTTTACTTGTTTAGTATCTGGATGATCTGATCCAGCTTTTCGCTGATAGGTTGCAGTGCTTTTTCTGCTCCCTCTTGCGCCCGGTCTCTGATCCAATTAGCGTGCCAGTCGTCTGAAAGCTTAATGTCGATGGCTTTTTCTGCTCCCTCCTGTGTACGGTCGCGTGTCCAGTCTGAGTGGAATTCATCGGTCAGCTTATTGTCGATGGCTTTTTCCGCTCCCTCTTGTGCGCGATCCCTGTACCAGTTTGCCGCGAAATCATCGTAATCTGCCATATCGTTGTCTCCTAATAGTTGATTTGCTCGTGTGATTATTTTATCGACATTAATGCCGTTTACTGCAATGTCCGGGCATGATGGGTGTGTTGATCCGGGTATCTCACGGTGCAACCATACGTTGCCTTTGGTGCCGTCGTGTACAAGTCGGCCGAAACCGTACCTTTTTGCAATATCCGCACAAAGCTGTGCGCTTGCTTCTGCACAAGCGTCTGTGAATCGTGCGGTCGGATAGCCTCCCTCATGTTCGATGGATATGCCTGTGGCGTTTGATCGTGCGTTTCCGTCAGCCCAAGCCGTGTCGAACTCCTTGACATACTGATGGATAGTCCCATTTGATCCTATCCCGTATGTCGCGGACACCTGATTCTGAGGGTTTTTGAAAGTCGAATCAGTGCCCGCTAGAAAACCTCCCATGACATGCAAAGTAATATGATCGATGGTGCCGGATCGGCCGGGCATGAAGTTAGGACTTCCTATCCACATGCTTTCCATTAGTGATCTCCTTTCCCTTGTCTTCGGCAAGCTTTTCCATCACGTTCGTAGAATTTTTGAAAATGTTGATCACTGGAGTATTTTCTAGTTCTGGAAAAATGATGATGATGTTTTCTAGTATAGAATTTATCTCTGTGATGATGACGTAAATGCATGTCAGTGCGGTAAGCTGGATGGTTACACCAAGATTGATGATGTTTTCGCCTTGGGCAAAATCGATCAGTGCGGCCATGGCGATGAATGCGATGAACGCGAATTTATGCCCCAAGCCCTTTCGCATGACTGATGAAGATATGGTTCCGGAAAGCCATGCTCCTACATATCCAGTGATGATGTCAAGTATCATGAAAAGAAGCGTGATGACCACGATCTTTCCAATGCCTACAAAGTCCATTTTTCCTCACTTTCCTATCAGTGTGCCGACGACTTGCATGAAGTCGGCTTTGCATTGTCTTGTATCGAATCGTACCTCGCCGGTACGGTAGGCTCCTAAAAGATTCGCTATAATGTTATCAGACTTTTTTACATAGATGACATTTTCATTGACTTTTCGATAGTCAAGCGTATAATGGTATTCGGCATGTTTTTTGACTCTACGGCTGATGAAGTATGAGATCGAATCGCCGATCTTCGACCATATGCCGAAAGTGCCGTTATCCTCTGTTTCCAACGTGAACATATAGCCCAATTTTGGATTGAAAGGTTCGACAAGGCCGTTGATATCATCCAAGAACTTATTGCTGATAGCGTAATCCGCATAGTCGGGATCATATTTTCTCAGGAATTTTCCATACCGTGATTGTTCGACTTTTGCAGAAAAACCGGCATAGTCGGCAAACTCAATGCCGATGAAACCGTCGCAGTATGTTTGAAACTGTCTTTTCTTTTTCTGCTGGTCGTTGATGTCGATCTTGAATTTTGAAAAATACGGATTAGCCTGACTGACGGCATTTGACAGAAGAAGCACACGTGTGTGATCGTGAGTTCGATCTACAGTGTTATAGAATTCTTCAAACAATGTTACTTCGTTGCTTAGGAATCTTAGATTGTCTGGGAAAACTTCGTCAAAGATTATCCAACGAACGTTAGGATAGGGTATGGACTTCTTTCCTCCGGATTGAGAGAGTGCGAGAAAGTATCCGCCGATATGCCACTCGTTGTTGTTTTCATTTTCGTCCTTGTTTTTTGCGCGTCGCCACTCAAGTGTATTCCCGTTGATTCTGAATTCAAAATTCTTAAATTCAAATAGAATGTCATCCATCCACTTCTCTTTTGCGCCACCCCTTATCTCAACGTCTGTGCGCCGTAGGTAGATGAACTGTGCTCCGGTTTTTATTGAATCTCTCAACACATGACGTTTAGCGTCAAAGGTTTTCCCAAGTCCTCTTGCGCCGATAATGAAATTCCAGACTGCATTGTATGAAAGAATTCTGTGCAGACTGTAATAGTCATCTTCATTGAATTCCATTAGATATACCTCCTTATCTGCCAAGAATTGTTGAAATACTGTACTTCCTGTATTGCGTTCTCGTAATTCGGCCCCTTGCCCGGGCCGCCGTGTGAAAGCGTTTGCGCGTTTCCGTCGGAAACGAATCCCTCTACATGATCGAAACTTGGCCGACTGCCCAACAGCAGAAGATCACCGGATTTGACTTTTCCTATCGCTGATTGTATGCTCATATTATTTGAATCTGCTACCAGCGATCCCTTTTGCGCCATTTGGCCCGTCCAAGTACCAACATCCACGCCTGTCACGTCCATGTAGGCGCGCCACCATAAGCCTGAACAATCGGTGTACCCCGTGCTTTCTGGATTCAGTCTCCCCGGCCCTTGCGAATAGTCGTATTTGCCGACTCTGCTTTTCACCCAATCAACAACTTTTGAAACAGCCCCTGGATCGGTATTCGATCCTTGATCCGTCTGGTGGTCAGTGTCCACTGGCGTGCCTTTTTCAAATTTTTCAATCCAGTTTTGAGCACTTGATGGATAGAATGTCCTTATTTTTCCGTTTTCATGCAAATAGATCGTGCTCTGCTTTACGTGTATCCATGCGGTTTTATCGGAAGTTCCTGAAATTGTTGAATTATTTCCGCCAGGCGTGTCGTTGGTATCTCCGCTTTGCCCAAAGTCGGGTGGCGCACTTTGGCCGTCCCAATCTTTCAAAAGATTGTATGCGGTATCATATCGTGAACGGTATTGCCCGAAAACATAGTCGTTCAGGGCGGCAGAATGCAGAAGATCAAGACTTGCCGTTGCACTGACCGACCCTATTACGCGCAAGGCTGAAACTGGCGACTGGTGGTACATGCACATAAAGAACACACGCTCACGCATATTGTTTTGAGGAAAACCGTAGTTATTGCAAACATTATTGTAGGAATTATAGTCGTCTTCCCATTGATCCTGTTGAAACCTGTGATTTTCCGGCCTTTGTGACCAGGCGATCCATGCGTTGCCTTCTGCTCGCGTGACGTATCTTGTGTTCCAGTTGATTGAATTATTTTCAACTTGTGAAGCGAGAGTTGGGGCCGAATTCTTGAATTCGCCCCAACCTTGCGGATCGGCAGTTCTACCACGATTAAGCAAGCCGTAAGCCCGTGTGCCGTACCATTGCATCATTCCAAGCGTGATCGGGTCGCTGAAATTGACTGCCGACCAGTTGTGGTTTGATTCAACTTTTCCTATAACATACATGGCATACAGACTTGCATTGCTCATGATATCACACTGCTCCTAGGATGGAATACGCAAAAGTTGCGTTCAGAATCTCTCCCGCAGACGGGCTTCCGAAAATGTTTCCTGCCGCCGTGATGTTTTGTCCATCCCATTTGATAAGGGGTGCAATGCTCATGCCGTCCGCATATCCGAAGACGGCTTTGAAAATCCCCATTTTCGAGAGATTCGGCAAGCCGATCATGAAGCCCGGGTGAGAGCTGTTGTCCTTTTGCGTGCCTCTGCATGCTACGCTTATCATACCATGATTGAGCGTAACCGTCAAGGAAGCGTCGCTGAAATCGTCGCCGATATTGGCCTTGGTGCTCCAGCTTTTATCTACGAAATACTCGCGTCGCATGTGCTCGCAGCAGTCGGCGATGTACTGGCCGTATGTCATGGCTAACGTGTTGCGAGGATGAATGTCCGAAAAACTATTGCTCCCCTCGCCGAATCCCCACGTATAGGCACCGTCCACAATGGCGACACGTGAGCCAGTATAGCCAAGGGTATGCAATGCTCCAAACTTTTTTGCATTGTCCTTGCCGGGCATGGCATTGTCAAACATGTTCGGAATTACAATAATCTTTGAATTCGGAAATGAATTCATAGCAGAAAGGATCGTAGACTGCATGGTGGTAGTGTATCCGTCAAAAGGCTGGCCGCCGTCATTGCGCCCGCCACCGATCACCACATACTTGACTTTGCCGTGGTCATAGGTGCTGTCCTGCGCGGCAATTTGAATTTGTTGAAGGAATGGTCGGTTTGAGTCGCCACCGGTCACAAAGCCTGATCCATTGACGGAATAATTATGATCGTTCAACTTTAATTCATTTGCGGCAACCTTGGCCATACCGCTTGCATAGCCGTTTGATGTTCCAAGACCGTTGAAGTACGAATCGCCAATGAAAACGATCTCGGATTGGTTTTCCGAAACGTGCAGTGGTTCGAAGCGTCTGTTGGATTCGTCTTTGGTGTATGCCAGCCCTATGTCGGCCTTGGAATTCACCTGATCCAATGTAGCGAATTTTGAATCAGCGGAATTTTTTGAATAAACATCAGCGGTATTGGCCTTTGCGCGAATCTCATTGCGCAAAGCCCGACCGTCATCCGATGACCTTAGATCAGCACTATCCAAAATACTCTTGGAATTGTCGGCCTCGTTTTTTGCCGCGTTGGCTGTATTCGTCGCCGCTACGATATTGCTCTGCGCTGTAGTCAAATCCTTTTTGACTTGTGTAATATTTTGAAGATTATCGGCCGTCTGAGCGTCCACTCGATGAAGATTGGTATCAACTTTAAGATTGTCGGCATTCACGTCGCCACGCCATGACGGTTTGTCATCATCTGAAAACTGTGATAAATTGTAATTTGGTGTCTTGTTAACGCTTGACATTTTCCACTTCCTTATTGTTTAAAAATCAGTTGTTTGAATTTTGCGGAATTTTCATCCAAAAATCGTCGCGCCCTTGGTAGTCGCCCAAGACGGGATTGAGCTTACGGCTTGCTTGCAGATCGTATCGGCGCGCTGGCGTTTTCATGTCATCGTACTCCTTTGCCGTAAGACTCATATCGTCGTAATCTTTTGCAAACAATCCATAATACCTGAGATTATCATACATGTCGCCTAGGACAAAATCCAAGGCTTGCGTTCTGCCTCGTACCGGGCTTTCGGCCGATCCATGCGCGTTTGCCTCTTTGATCTCTTCGGTCAGCCTGATCTCAAGACTGTCCAGTTTTTTTTGAAAATCAACAAGTATTTTCTCAAGTGCCTCTTTCACCAGTTTTTCAAAATCGTCCAAATCCTTGGACATATTGTTGAGATATTCAACAATTTTATTAAGATTGCACTTGAGCTCTTCGATTTCGCGCAAGGTTGTAAGCGTGTCGCGGTAGGTGAAAGGCTGTGAAGTCGTGTACCGGCGCGGCCTGTCGTCAAGAATGCTTAGGGGGAGACTGCCGCCCCATGTATAACTATTTTCCATTTTATATCCTGTCCTCTATGTGGTATAATGGCATGTAATCACGTCGCATTTGATCCGCCGTCCCCCAAATGCCCATAAAACAGCTCTCAAGTTCATTGACGATCATCATGTCGATGTTCAGCATGGCTGAACGCCATTCGGTGATCAGCTGTGCGCCCGACACGCCTGAAAAACCGGCGGAATGCTGTAGCGTATTTCCAACATCGTTTGAATGATTGAAGTCAGTGGCGGAATGCGATACGGATTCAGTGTCACTTGATTGTGAATTCTGCGTGTTGGTTTCAGCGTGCGATTGGGTGCGATCGGCTGTAGTTGCATTATTGGTAAAATCGCTTTGCGTCTGCGGATTTTCCGAGTGAAAAGATGTCGCGTCCGAATCTGACGATGACTTGGTATCGCTGGTGCCGGTTACCTTTGACGACTGGTCACCATTTGACTTGCCGGACGATTCTGAAACATTATTTGAATCGATCTTAGAAGTCATGTCAGTAGTCAAAAGTGGATCATACTTTTTCTGCTCCGAGGCGTAAAGCTGATTATAGTATGGCATAATCTCGCTCATGGTCCGGCCAAGATAGAACACAAACTGCTCTACCGTCTCCTGGCCAATCTCGCGCAAAGCGTAATGCGCGGCAATCTTATGATTGAGCTCCGGCCGGTGTTTTTCATCAAAAATCGGATAATGCGCCGGGTCAAGATGAAGTTTCGCGTCCGTATTATACCCTAGGGCAATGACGTTCCCCAACGTCAAGGTAAAATCAGCCGCACGATCCGGCATGGCCAGATCACTGTAATCTGTCATCGTCGCTCACCGTCCTCTCATCAGCGTCCAGTATGCCGCTACTGCTGTCGTCGCCCCATGATATACCTAATTCTAGCTCGGGCCATAGACTGTTGATCTGATCCACTGCCTGTTGACGGGACTTAAGAAAACTTAGACGAAAAACATTTGTAGCAGACTCGCCCGACTTGACTTCATCAACAACAACCCGCTCTTTTTTCTCGGAATTGTTGTTTTCTATTCCAAGGAATTTCACGCATTCGTTCCAGATCGTCGCCTTATCGTGCAACAGTTTGTCGATCAGGTACTGTGAAGTATTTGGAAATTGTTTAAACACGTCAAGAATGGCATTGTTTCCTGTGATATATATCACGGGCAGTCCTTGGCCGCGCTGTTGCATGACATTTTCCATGGTTTGTTTCTGTTTTTCGTCACACTGGATAATCAATGGGACGCTTTGATTGTCCAAATTCACATCCAGCGCACGATCCACTAGAGCCAGTCTTTCAGCATATGTCACCATAATATCGATCATGGGAGAACGCAGTTGATTGTCCCAAATCGGGACACACTCTCGCGACCCCATTTCCCTGTATGTATAATTCACGGCGACCGGCAAGAATTTTGTTGGATTATAATAATTATTTATTTTGCCATTATAAGTAGCTTGCGTGGCCATCCAACGGTGTTTTCTCTTGTCGGGGAAAAATATGACGAGTCCTCTTTCAAATAATGTCATTTCAATAAACCGCTCGTCCATGCCTTTTGGTAAGTTGATCCATTTGAATCGGCTTATCGCCAGCATTTCAATCAGCCGCTGATACATCCTGACGCGCGTAGTCTGCTGTAAGTCGCCATAATTATATTGGACATTGCGCCAATCATTCGACATCATGCGCTTGAACGCATTGTTGCGCTGTCGTCCTCTGCTTCTGCTCATTGTTCAAAACCTTTCTAGTATGATATTCCCGTTAGTGGCTCATTGTCTGCATAGTCGGTTACTCCGATATCGTCCGGGTTCTTCCAGACGGTCACGCCTTTTTCAAAAATTCCTTTAATCGTCAGCCTGAATTCCTCAGGGCATGTCGATGAGCGGATATACAGTTCATGCATTTTCCAATACGTGAATTTCTGCATGCACATGAGTGACTCAGGAGGGATCAAAAATCTTTGAACATAGTATCCGTATCGTAGCCAGAATTCGCCGACATTTCGCATGGCGGCCGGTGAGATCATTTTGAAACGAAGATGAATCATCCACTTGTCAAGAGCATATAGAAAAGCGTCCCCGCCCATGCCCCCGGATATTGACGGCTGGCTTAGTTGAGCGTCCTGGACATGAGCATTGATCCCCGCTAACGTATTGGCATAATCGCCGGACGCGACAGCAAGAGCCAGGGATCTATTCATATCCGCGAATTGCAAACTTTGTTGGTTTGACAGATTCGTAGAGGCCGTGCTATAATTATTAGCTTGGCTTACTTGTGCAGAATTTGTGGCAAGCGTGTTTGCGAGATTGGCGTTTCTTGTTGCTGTCCGCTGTTCGTTTGCAACAAAATTTGAACCAATATTCAGGCCTGTGCCTACGGCCGCACCGGCTGCACCCCCAAGGTTCCCGCCAGCAAGCTGACCCACTGCGCCCATTGCCCCGTTTACTCCAGCGTTTACTTGACTTAAAATATAGTCAGTATTTTGCTGTTGAGCCGCAATGTCATTGCTTTGCTGTAAGCTAGATGATGTAATAGCATTTGACGCATTACGATTCTGGTTGCCAAGCTGCGTCTGCTGACTATTATAGCTTGCTCCCGCATTGGCCTGTGCGTAGGCGTTGTTTATGCCCATTTGGGTTTTTTGCTGTGCCCAATCGGCTGTGCTATACTGATATTGTATGCTATGTGCGTTACTGGCGAGATAGGCTATTCCTTGGTTGTTGACTACGACCATTCGCGGCCAGTCGACTATGCCGATCGCGGTATTCAGGTCTTCGCCGCCAGCATAATGTTCTGGATAGTACATACTGCGCGGCCCTGGCGCACTGGCCCAAATCGACTCATGTATTTCAAGATTGTTCTCTCCTACGTACTGCGGTTGGATGATCAGCGAACTGCCGTTTTGTATGGTCATTTCAACATACGAATATGGATAAATTTGAAGTTTCTTGAGATTGTGGTATCGTTGTGGGATATGGCGTGCAAAAATCTGTCTAAAATCATTCTCTCTATAGGATATATCATCATATGTTGCTTTATAGACTACATACATGTGGATCGAATCATAAATCGCTTCATCGTGTCCACTGTCGCCAGTCTTACCGCCAAATGGCTTTACCGGATGTCCTTTTTCGATAGCTTTTTGAGGAACCATCCAGATTCCTATGATTCCCTCGGCCACCCAAGGAAAAACTGATGCCATCAGCATAAAAGTATTAAAACCGTTTAGACTGTCTATAAAATAAATTGAGATTCCATTTTCAACGCCATTTACCAGCGAACCTGTTGCAGTTTTAAGTTTCGGATTCTCTTTTGTTTGAGGATCGACAGTAAGATCAGTCGTCGACATGATAAGAACTCCGGGCGCTTTTTTGTCATCTTCCGAAATTACGTTTGGATGCATAAAGACAAATCCGCGATCTTCTTGAATTTGTGGCGTGTTTCCAAGATCAAGACCCTCGGGAATGTCAAGATAATTTAGACCGTAATTCTCGTTCTGCTTATCGTTGGCTATGCTGATATGCCCGCGTTCAACAAAACAGCGTCCAAGTTTCACGTCGAATTGAAAACTCTGCCACACATCCAGCATGATATGAAAACGAGTTACATTTGCATTGACATAATCCACCGATTGTATAAAATAATACCACTTGCGCTTATCGTCAAAATCGTAATCATTATCTACGATCATGTAATTGTATTTTGACGCGCGATTAAAAGCGATAGGTAGGTCAACAGGGAGGCCGAATTTGACCATTGTTGAATTTTTTATTACATCTTTTTCAAGACGATTAAAATATTTGTCCTGATCCGCGTTGTCTGAAAATTTTACGATATCGCGGTATGAAGCGTCCCATGTGACGTTGCATAGGGAGATCGTTGAGTTCGGTGGCCATGAAGCCCATGTAAGCGTTTTTTCAACCATTGTTTGTCCTTACGAAAAACCGGCTGGCCCCGTAGGACCAGCCGGAACACTACTGCCAGTATACTACTTTTCGTCGCTGTCTGCAACCTTGCGGGTCTGTCCGCCCGCAGTCACGGTCACCTGAATCTGCTGTGTGACCGCAAACACAGTGACTTCGATCGTTGCGGTTCCAGCGCTTACGCCAGTAATCTTTCCGACTGGGCTAACTTTAACGATATTTTCATCGCTTGAAGACCATGTGACCATGTTGGTCACGTCAGGCATACGCCCATCAGTCATGGTAGCAATGACATGCAGTTGCTTATCGTCACCGACCCGCATTTCGACGGGGGTATTCGGACTAAAGTTCAACTCCGTTACAAATCCTGGATTAAATCCAAGAAGCCCATCTCCTACGATCGGCACGCGCAAAGTATCGCTCGCCACGGATGAAACCTCAGGCGTTCTCGGATTGACGTATGTCGCCTTGGCGCGAACATCAACATAATTCACTGTTTCGTCAAGACCAACACGCAAAATTCCAGTGTTGCTGATCTTAGTGAATTGGGACTTAACATCGCTCGCCAGCTCGTAGATAATCCCGCCGTTTGGCGCAAAATCAGGGTAACCGTCCATGGATATCGTGGACACGACCTGTACCACATCACCGCGAGTGACATTGGTTGGCATGACTGCCGGATTACCGTACTTTTGCAAACGAATTTGAAACTCTGGCTTGCTTGCTGTTGCTCCTGCTGGCACTTCAACGTCCTCTCTTGTGCCCTCTCCTGTCCAGAAAAGGATCGCAGGAACGAAAGGCGAAAGCGAGATTGCCTCCTTGTGATGTAGAAAATAATTTGTACCAAGGGAGATAGGGTTGACCACACCGCCCTGGGTCCCATAATAGTAATCCCAGCAAAAGAAGAACTCGCGCGTTGTCAAAATGCATTGGAACCCGTTGATTCCGATATCCTGACCACTAATATCAATAATTCTTTGATTAGTCTTTGCATAATCCTCGTTAAAGAGGATCGCCAAGGCGTTCACGTCGATAGCCGCATGTACTTCAGGGGTCATAAAAAGAATCAAATTTTCTTTATTGACCACGCTCGGCATGTGGCGAGCATTATACCTCGTGCTCGGCTTGATCGGCAAAGTATTCACCCACTGACGAATCTTGCGCAAGAGTTTTCTCGCACGGGCTTGCGCCTCAGTATCATCGATGTTTTCGTCAGTTACATCGTCAGCATGAACACGATAATACCCGCCAAGGTGAGCGTACTCGGGGAAAAGATTCACCATGTGAAGATATTCGTCAAGATTATCCGAAGTACGTGGTGCTTCCATCAGCTGAGCTGTGAACGATCCTAGCCCATTATCGTCCAAGAACGCATAGCGTAGCTGAGTTTCGTTCACTGTGAGCGGATAAAACTCCTCCCTGTTGACCGTGTGGAACGCGGTTTCCACGTGGGGCGCGTAGGTTCCGTAAATTTCATCTCCCAAATACTCCTGTTTGGGATCGTATACGCGGGCCTTGATAAGACCAACAGCGGCTTCTTCATAGGTTTTGCCATAATTTTGCGCTGTCCGCTTGAATTCAGCCAGCGGGTTCGACCATGACAGCTGATTGATGTATACTCCGGCAATTCGGTTTACAAGCGCGTCGTAAAATTCGTTCCGCAAAGTCGGAAAATTCAACATGTTTTCAAGAGACTGCCTCACGTTTCCCTTGGTCGCGGCCGGAATTCGGCGCTGAAAATCGCGGCTTGCCTGATTGCGGATCGCGTTCAAAAATTCTACATTCGACCATTCGGTCAGCGGGCGAACGATCTCTCCATTCTGATTACGTTGTTCTACATCTGCCATAATTATACTCCCTTATCTTACTTTTTTGTTTCAAAAAGATCATCGATAGTGATATCGGTCGGATCAGGTTCTCCATCACCGTCAGAATCGCCGTCAGTCGCCGTATCCTCTGCTGTTTTCACGTCCGGCGTGTCGTCGTCGATTCCTAAAGCGTCCATCATGGCGCGCATTTCCCGAACAGACTGCTCCAAACTTGAGATTCTTTTCTCTAAACCGTTATCCTCCTGTTTTTCCTCCTGTTCGGGTTGTGGATCGGGCTGATCGCTGGTATCATCCTGATTAGTTGGTTCCGACTCCTCTGCTAGCGGGTCGGTCTTGGTCTCCTCGGTCGTGTCTTCATCTGCCATGGTTTCTCCTTTTTCTTAAAAATTTTAAAGCGTGGTATTGCCGCAATCACGCGACAATACCACTATGGATATGGGCGAGTCAATCTGTACATCGCATGACCCCGTAACGCTCACCGCTACGCTCTACATCCGGCACCGGCACGGTCTCAGCGTGTGATCCCCGGTCCGGCAAGCCAAATCAAGGTACACCCCGCCTGATCCAATCCTATTATAGCACAATATCATCCCCATAGTCATCCAAAATGTGCTTTCCTTCAAAAAATTGCTCCCAAGGGATCGGTGTGTTGCGTGATATGCCCGACGATATGAGATCAAAGCCGCCAGTCGTCTTCTCCCCCTGATACAATCCGACCCCCAAAATTCTTACTTTTTTATAATCTCCCTCTATTTTCCACTTGCCGGTCTTGCGTTTGTCCAAGTCAAGTCCTATAATATCCTTTTTTGATCCTACCATCATAAAGCCATCGGTATTGGCATAGATGATCCTGTTTTTCTGCTTTCGCATAGCGTCCATGATCTTGCGTCTGCCCAAGGCAGTCACATACATGGACACCGGCAGATACGACGCGCCGGTCTTATCATAATGTTCTACTTTCCAGTCGACTTTTTCATCGTTTTCGGGGTCAAGATATGGCTCAAGACACGACTTTCTTGGTACTGTGCCAAATTTACCGACCATCGAATTCGGTATCCATTTCGCCAGCGTCCTTTGACCGCCAGTAGACTTTTCCTTGACAGTATCCCAGCCGTCAACCCACAATTTGAAAAAACCTTTAGAACGGGCGAATTTCCAGCCATGCTCATATTCGTATATGCTGACCTCGTAATTTTCCTGTAATAGCTCCTGATCTATATCAGTGAGAGGCATGGTAATGTATCCGTGTGTTGATATCATACGATCTCTGTCATCGGAGTAAACAAAATGCGGCGATGACAAAAAAGCGTAGCCATCCTCTTTCAAATCCGCTCTGAATGTCATCACATCAATATGATATGGCATGCTTTTATCATACTCATACTTTCCATCATACGGTTCAGGCAGACCAAAAGGCAAAAATTCATCTCTAAGAATGCTTGAATACATGCCGTTACAATCAATGTCTACGCATTGGTCATAGTCTCCCGGCAAGGCCATCACATAGCCGCCTATGTATCCAGCCCTCAGATCGGTAGACAATTTTTCATCCAAACTTGGGAACTTTTCAAAATATTTTTTTATGCCAAAATCGTTACGAAAATTCTGCATGGCGTACGATCCGATAGTCAGACCATGTATGCCCATCCGGTCGGCCATTCGTATAGCTCTCATGGCGCTATCGGTACCACCCGATCCGCCAAAGTCACCGGCCAAAGCCGGGCGAGCAGTAGGGATTAGATTCTCAAAAGTCATGACGCGAAACTTTAGTCCATCAGGATTGGTATAGGTCGCGTGGTATAATACACGATTCACGCCACACAAGACATTAAAAGTATTTTTGCCGCCTGTATGCTTAGGCCTGAAAATATGCAACATGTATGCGATCCATTTTTCAAGGTATTTGTCACCATCGTAAAAATAGATGTCCACATTCTCTTTCAGATTCATAGCATATGCGAGCATAGTTTTAGGGTCTGCTGACAGCTTTTCGCCATCAGCAAATTCTATCATATCAGCCACCCATAAGCCAAGCAATCAAACCACCCTAGTCATACTTTCTCACCATGTTCATAAAGTCTATAAGCTGTTGTCTTACTTCACTTTTATTTGAAGAAGAATCGTTAGCAAAAATAAACGTCGGCTTTTTGCTTTTTCCTTGCACGACTTTTGGCGGGGACTTGACAGCCTTTTGCAAAAGCCGATCAAAGTTTGTACTATTGTGCAAAAGATACCGCTCTTGCTTTGACAGTTTCATATAATCTCGGGCAATTTTTGATCCAAAAGCCCCGCGCAATTTACGATATATAATAAAATCATCTTTCTGTTTTCTGCTTAGAGATTTCCATCCTTTTCTTTTTCCAACATTTTTATAATTCTTTTTCTTGCGGCGTTCTCGTTTAGCTGGTTTACCTACCTTTTCTGCTACATCCGTCATTTCGCGGATCAGTTCGCCGCGCGACATTTTACTTACAAAATTCTTGTCCTTAAGAACGTTCTTTGATCTCAGTATGCTGTTATTAAGTGTTGATCCTTGCAACACGCTTTCCGATAGTCCGCTTTCAGCCACGTCCAGACCATGCGCTTCTATGTACCTTTGCATTTTTACAGTACGGTCTACAAGCTGAGCGTTATATGTGTTCGCTCGTTCAATTTTTTCTACTGCCGCATTGTGACGTTTTTGCTGTTGACGCAAGAGCTTGCGACGTTTTGACGGCGCTGAGACTATCTGCTGATCTGTCACTTCGGGGCGCGACGCATACATCACATCTTTTTTTGTTATTGTAATTTTTGGAACATTATAAAATTGCTGACGTAATTCCCTTTGTGCTACGTTCTGAGCATGTTCAAAATCTTTTGACAGTCCTTGCGCCGCGTTACGCAACTGTTCAGTCGTCAGTCTGCTTAAGGTTTGCTCATCATATGATCTGATCGCTGGGTTTGGTCTCGCGGCCTGGTTCGCCCGCGCCTGTAGGCTACGTTGCCTGACTTGCGCTTTACGGCGCTGACGCTGGCGTTTCGACCGTGACGACATTTTCACCCCTTACATGATAAGGCAAATGCCGCCGCCTTTCATAGGCGGCGGCATTCGGGTGGTTTGATGATCCCTCAAGGATCACTACCTATTATAGCACA
>JAAOBB010000132.1_pt1 | contig 15533 bp, 15 predicted proteins | sample 7267541 | NCBI WGS metagenome assembly JAAOBB01 (sample SAMN14345205, study PRJNA599270) | viral metagenome | isolation source: viral-like particles (VLPs) isolated from bee gut | host: Apis mellifera | place: Switzerland:Lausanne | collected 2017-01/2018-02 | reverse complement strand
AAAGGTGGTTATGATGGCAAACGATGGATTTTATTGGCATGAGGGTAACAGCGAAGATTTTGATAGGTTTTGGCGTAATGTAGAGGCAAAGATCAGTGGCTATTATCCTGAAGACAAGATTGCCGGTCTTGCAAGTAGGATGGCTAATTATTTTGCAGATTTTCCAACAATTGAAGATTTGGATGATATCGATAAACATGATTTAATCGATTTGCTGTTTTCTGAAGATTTTTACGCTGATATTAAAAGGTGATTGTTATGACAGTACAGTTTTTTAAAGAACCTAGAAAATACTTGGATATTTACTGCCGTCTAACGTGGGGATCATGCCTCAAGGCCTGTGCTGACGATATTGAGCTTTCACTAAAACCTATGCAGTCTTTGGAACGTAAAGAAGTAGTAAAATTTAGACTTAGAACAGATAATTGGCTTACTTATATTCATCTCAACAAGAATGAAATAATTGCCAATAGTCATTTTCGTGCCACGGTTTTGTATGACCATTACCCTCAGGAGCTTTTTACTGATAAGATAACTCTTAAGCTAGTTGTATGGCCAGAGGGAAAAACGTTTAAGGTGAGAGCAGAAAGAATCGAATAAAAAACAGCCCGTCCAAATGGACGGGCCTTATTCTTAAAGTTGAACGATCTGGCCTACTTGGATATTGTTTGGATTACCGATCCCGTTTTTACGTGCCAGCCCCCAATAGTCATTGCCCCATCCGTGGTCAAGTGCTATCTGGCTGAGCGTGTCTCCCGGTTGGACAACATAGGTAGCAGACCCGAAACCATGCGCAACATTGATCCGCTGGCCGATCTGAATGTTGTTGGGGTTGCCAATGCCGTTTTGTCGTGCCAGCCCCCAATAGTCATTGCCCCATCCGTGGTCAAGTGCTATCTGGCTGAGCGTGTCGCCCGGTTGGACTATATAAATGTCCTGTGCGGGTGCTGGCGCTGGTGCTGGTGCTGGTGGCGCTGGTGCAACGGCATGTCCAACGGAATTTTGAACATACCTGTCCCAAGCTGATCCATCGCCATAGAACTTATCAAGATCAAGCGCTACGCCATTGCCTAACTGTCCATTGCTTGAATACTGCCGGATGGCACAGTCGTATATCTCGTTCCATGGCGACTCCTGAATTCCGGTCGGTGCCATGCTCGCGTATTGGGCTACCATGGCACCCCAATTATGCCTATCGCATATTGGTTTCAGCTGTCCATATTTGGACTGTTGGAAATAGGCGATCCCCGGCCCACCTGTCCTTTGTTCGATGGCTGTCAGCAATGCTTCAAAAACATTAGGATTATCGAACTGTGGATTGTCGGCAGACTCCCAATCGATCATAGGAATGGACTTGCCAAGGTATCCCCGGCAATGATCGACAAAGAACTGGGCTTCTGCATTAACGTCGCCGCCCATGTAGTAGTGCATGAAACCTGTTTTTTTGCCGGTCTCATACGCTCTCTGCATTTGTTTGTCGGCTATAGTGGACACGGAATCTTGCAGATTCGGCCCGTTTACGCCACCTGACCCCCATGTGGTCTGTACGATCACAAAATCGCGCGCGATGGAAACGTCGATATCTTTCCAATTTGATACATCAATTCCTTGAAGTGCCATTTTCGTCACCTTTCTTTTCTGTTTCAGAAACTGTGGATACGGCTTTTGCCGCTCTGTCTAAAGCGTCCTGTGAGTTTGAGAACACTCCCATTATTTTTGAACCTTTTAATTCAGGAAAAATTATTACAAGATTCTCTAAAATAGAGTTAAGCTCCATGATTATGATATAAAGGCATGTGATGAAGAACAGCGGTACCTGAACCCCAAAATTCACAATATTCTCAACTTGCATATAATCAAGAATGCCGCCCAATGTCATGAAAACGATCAGCGCGAATTTATGGCCCAAACCTTGGCGCATTTTTGACGACGAAACAGTATGGGACATGCACGCTCCTATATATCCTGTCAGCACGTCCAGAAGCATGAAGACAAGCGCTATTGCGCCGATCTCTCCAAGCTTGACAATGTCCATGATAATATCCTCCTATTTTCCTAGTAAATCTCCGATAACCTGAGAAAAATCGGCCTTGACCTGTTTGGTGTCGAAACGCATACGCCCTGTACGATACGCATAGGTAAGCGACTGTATGACCTGATCCGACTTTTTGACGAAAATCGTATCATCGTCCACATGCTGATACACCAGAGTATAACAATGTTTGTCCAGTCGTTTTATCCGTCTTGACACCCATATGTATCTTTGCGTATAATCGGAACTGTATGAAGACCATACGCCAAAAATACCATAATCAGTATCCAATGTACATGAGTATCCCGCGTCCGCTGGCATGTCATCCAACAATTTATCCGTGTCGTCCAGAAACTTATTTGAAATTGCGTAATCCGCAAAATCAGGATCATACTTCAAAATAAATTGCCCAAAATTCGACTTGGCCACCTTTGCGGAAAAACCACCGTAGTCGGCAAGCTCAATGCAGATGAAGCCATTGCAATAAGTTTTGAACTGCTGTTCACGATTCTGCTGATCCGTCGTGTCGATGTGATATGCTGCAAAATACGGATTGGCTTGTGTGACGGCGTTGGAAAGGAAAATGACGCGCGTCTTGTCTTTCCAGCGATCCACAGTGTTGTAAAAGTTTTGAAACAGCGTCTTCTCGCCACGCAAGAACTGCATGTTGTCGGGAAATACTTCATCGTAGATAATTGTCCTGACGTTGTTGTATACTACCGACTTTTTGCCACCCTCTTGAGACAACGCCAAAAAGTAACAGCATGTTTTCCAGCCTTTTTTGGGATCGTCGCCGTTTTTTAGAATCTGCCCAACATCGCCATTCACTCTGAACGTGAAATTTTTGAAGTAATCCTCCATGTCGGCAAAGAACGTTCCTTTGGACTTCTGCTCAACGTCTGTTCTTCTTAAGTATATGAATTCCCAACCGTGCTTGATGAAATCGCGTATGCAGTGCCTTTTCGCGTCAAAAGTCTTGCCGAGTCCTCTTGCGCCTATAGCGAAATTCCATGCCGCGTTGCGTGTCAGCAATGGCCCAAGACTATAGTAGTCGCTTTCCTTGAGGATCGTCGGCATAAGACACCACCTAACTACAACATTATATCACACATATCTTCTAATTTCCCACATTGTCGCAATATTCATTTCATCCCTTACACCGTCCATGAGTGTCGGCCCGTTTCCCGGGCCACCATGCGAATACACTGCCGACTGGCCGTCAGCGACAAAACCGCACACGTGATCGTATGAGGGATTGCGTGAATTCCAAGCCAACAGCAGAAGATCGCCGGCCTTGACTTTTGCTATGGCAGACTGTATACTGTCAGTATCTGAGTGTGCTATCCTTGTACCTTTTTGGGCCATCTGTCCTGTCCAAGTGCCAACATCGATACCTAGGGTGTCCTGATAGGCGCGCCACCAAAGCCCTGAGCAATCCGTGTATCCGGTGCTGTCAGGATTGAGCCTGCCCCCCGCTTGTGAATATGCAAATTTATTCAAACGACTTTTGACCCAATCAACAGCTTTGTTTCCGCTTGCACCCGGATCGGATGGCGGGGCACCTGGTTGCTGATCGCCGTTTATAGGCTTATCCTCGCTACGGCTTTCAATCCAATTTTGGGCCGTGCTTTTTTTAAAAAATCTTGTCTCTGATCCTTCAAAAAGATATAGATTGTCCCCTCGCTGTTCGATCCATCCCTTATGTCCTTGCGTGGGCTGGATCGGCTGACTGTTGCCGCCTGTCTGGCCGGTTTCGCCAGTCTGTCCAAAGTCGGGGGGAGCCGATACCCCGTCCCAACCAGCGAGTAAATTGTAAGCAGTATTATAACGATTCTCATAATTTCCTAAGACCCCATCATTGAGTACGGTCGTGTGCAGAAGCTGTAGGGATGCTGTGGCTGAGCATGATCCAAGGACGCGGATGGCGCTTACTGGGGACTGGTGGTACATGCACATCCAGAAAATGCGTTCTTTCACATTTTGTTGAGGAAAACCGTAATTATCGCAAATTTTTTCATAATTTGAAAAATCACTTTCCCACACCTGTTGCTGGCCAGCATGGTTTTCCTTGCGTCCCGCCCAACGTATCCAAGCCTGACCCTCAGCCTGTGTCACGTACCTTGTATCAAAATTTATTGAATTAGTTTCAGCCTGTCCGGCAAGGGTCGGGGCGGCCGCTTTGAAATCAGCATACCCTGTCGCGTCAGCGTGTGAGCATACCCTTATCAGATTCGCCGCCCGAGACCCGTACCATTGCATTATGCCAAGCGTGATCGGGTCGTTGTAGTTTACCGCGTCCCATCGACAATTTGACTCAACTGTCCCGATCACGTACATGGCATATTGTGATATATTAGACATTTTCAGTATCCAGCTGGGAATGTCATGGTGCAAGCCAGCGTGCCGCTTGTCCCAAGGTCTGCATTATTTTGAACCCTTACCGCGTCTCCGTCCATGGAAAAGAACACTGTTCCAGAAAAATTAGGAGCGAAACGCGCCACACCGGATCGTGCGAACGTAGGCAAGGCTATGACAAGTGCGCCGTTGTTGGGTTTTTGTGTGTAGTCAACACAGAATGACAAAGTTATCATCCCGTTTTTTTCAATTATTTCGTCATATCGCCAAGTTCCATTTATTTCAGACTTTAGTGAAGCCTGTGCCTGATCGGGCCATGCGTCTTTGCCCGACAGAATGCAATCCGCCATGAGGATACCAAGATATCCGTATCCCCCGGCTGTCAGATGTGCGCCGTCCCCAAGGCTCAGAGAATCGCCAAGCCAATCCCCCCACCTATAGCAACCTCTGAATGTTGTTGAATTATCTGTTCTTTTGTCTTCTGTCAGCAATGCCTGATACAATATGGCGCGGTTGTTGAGAGCAGTCCCGGTGTTTGTCGTCATGCGCTGACCGGCCGCAAGAGGCATCCAAAAATTCCAGATTCGCGCTTTGTTTTGCGTGTCATCTGCTATTTTGGCGCACAGATTATGATAAGCACCTTTCAAATCATTTTCACTTGTTCCAGCGGCCGCGTCGTTCTGGCCCCCAAGGATCACCACGTCGGTGATCTGATCCCTATCTACCACAGAATTCCACTGTCCTATGAAATTCTTTGAATCACCGTTCGGTATATATCCTGACGCGGATACGGAAACATTTTCAAATCTTTCAATGTTCCAATATTTTGAAAGAGACGTTTGCATGGTCACAAACGGCGAATCGGCCGGATAATTGCCGTTATGCCATCCCTGACCCCATGAATCGCCAATGCAGATTATGCGATGTACGGGTTTGTCCATCTTGCGGTTGTCAAGATCGGCAATGTCGGCCTTTTCCTTTTGCGCGTTCTTGGTTACAGTATTTTCAAGAACATTCAGATCACTTTGAATTATTGACGCGTTGTCGTCCTGTTGTCTGTCCTTTTGCGCCTGTGCGGTTTTATTTGAATCTACTGTTCGACTAAGGCTATCTATGGAATTTGCATTTGTTTGAATCTTTCTGTCACGTTCTGCCAGAAGCGCGTTAGATTCTGCCTTTGTGTATACAGAGTCGGCGTTTGCCTTTTTATTGATAGCGTCTGAATTATTTTTAAGCGCCTGATCGATGATGTCCATATTGTGGTTATGGCCATCGCGTAGATCAGCGGGAGACTTGTCGCCGTATTTGTCCAGTCCGTAATTCGGGGTCTGTGTGTAATCAATCGCCATTTTGTTCTCCTACAATATTATTCAGATCTTTGATAGTCTGATCGATTCTTGATAAATTCCTGTCCAAAAGAATCATAGCACGGTTGAAGCCGTCCCGCATGTCGATAGGGTCATTGTCCTCATACAATGGAAACCCATAATTCAAAGTTTGTTTCATGATTCGTCCTCTCGTGGGCTTACCGGCGTAATGCGCGGATCGTTATCGCCGAAAATTGTTTTGTTTCCGACAGCCGCGAATTCAAGTGCAGAATGTTTTGAAGCATTTTCAGTTGTAAGACTCGCCATCTGGTCAACTCGCGCACCGAACACTGCGAGCTCCCGATACATGTCTCGCATTGCCGCTTTGGACTTTTCATAGCGCCCACGCGTAGGATTGTAGATTACCGCCTGATCCTCAAATTTGTCAACAACTTTTGAAATATCATTGACCTTGGCCGCGATCTGCGCCAGCTGGTCGTTGATGATCTGAATGGCCTTGGCCGTATTGTCCTGTAGATTATTCGCGTTTTCCGCTATGGCATTCACCTGATCGTGCAAACAATCCAGCCAACGCCTTACTTCTTCAATGTATCTTATAAGAGACAGTGTGTTGCGATAAGTGTACGGCTGTGATGTTGTGAATGCCGTTCTTTCAAATCTTGCCAAAGTAATCGGGCCAGCTATTCGGCCGCTGAAGCGTGTCGGCATATTGTCCATCCTTATCTATAGTATGGGTATGGGTCTCTTAATTGTCTGACGTTCATGTCGTCGGGCGATCCCCAAATCTGCATGAAGCAAGGTTCAAGGGAATCAAGAACCATGATATCGATATTTATCATTGTGTCGCGCCACTGTTGCAGAAGCTGTGACGGCGAAAGACCGTTATATCCCGTGGTCTTGCTGTCGCTCTTGCCAGTGTCGTTCTGATGTGTAAAATCTGTTGAAGTATGCGAATTGCTGTCAGTTGAAGAAGTCTGCTGATCGTGGGAATTCACCTTGGCGTCTGATTCCGTTTGATTGGCAGAAGTCACATAATTGTTGAAATCCTCTACTCGCGTCTGCGGGGTTTCCGAATTGGCTGAAGTGGCTTTCTGATGATTGTCAGATGACGATTGACTGTCAGACTTTGTTGTGCTATGCTGATCGCCTGAGCTTTTACCGCTTGACTGAGAGACATTGTCCGTGTCGGTGATCGTCTCAAGTCCTGTGTTGGTCAAAGGATCAAATTTTTTCAAAGTTGATTCGTAAAGTTGATTGAAATACGGCATGTTCTCATTCATCTTGCGTCCAAGCATGAAAACAAATTGCATGGGCGTTTCCTGGCCGATCTCCCGCATGCAGTATCTTTGAACGATCTTGTAATTCAGTGTGTTTCGGTATTTTTCATCGAAAATATCGTAATGTGTGCTGTCAAGATGAAGCTTTTCCGGCGTGTCGTAACCCAAGGATATCATGTTCCCTAGGGTCATGGTATAATCTGCCGCCATGTCGGGCATGGCGAATTCGTCAAACTGCCCCATCCTGCTCACCGTCCTCAACCGTCATTATACCACCAGATGTACGGTTGGCCCAATCAATCCCCACATTCAGTGGTTCGAACATGCGGTTGATCTGATCGCACGCCTGTTGTCTTGCTTTCAAAAAACCTAGTCTAAAGACATTTGTTGTTTCACTGCCAGCCTGAATCTCGTCAGTAATAAGCCGTTCTTTCTTTTCATTGTTTGAGTTTTCTATTCCAAGAAACTTCACCATCTCATTCCACACCTGAGCTTTGAGTTGCATGAGTTCATTGGTGATATTGGGTGTCGTGTTCGGGAAAACGCCTAGCGTATCTGCAAGATTAATTGAATCATAAGAGAAGATCACCGGAACACCCTGAGACTTCTGGCGTATCGCGTTCTGCAAGGAAAGTTTCTGCTCCTCACTGCATGATATAATCATCGGCGTTGTCAGATTGTCCAGATTCACGTCCAAAGCACGATCAATGTTCGCCAGACGCTGAGCGTAGATGAACATAACATCAAGTAAAGTTGTACGAAGCTGGTTGTCCCAGATCGGCACTGCCTCTTTAGACGAAAGTTCATGATAGGTATAATTGTTCGCCAAAGGTCTGAATCTTGTTGGATTAAGATAGGCGTTTACATTCCCGGCAGAATAATTCTGATAGGTCGCCATGAAACGTTTTTCCTTTTTGTCAAGAAAGAAAATCAGGCTCCCTCTTTCAAATAAAGTAAGTTCCATGAATCGTTCATCGATGGAATCAGGCAGTCCCGTCCAAGTGAACCGCGAGATCGCCAGAATCTCAATAAGCCTTTCGTACATCTGAATGCGCGCATTCTGTGCAGATTCTGCGGAATTCCAAGCCTTGGACGCTTTCCCCCATGGCGTGATCGACAGAAATTCCCGTGCCTCTGCCTCAAGCCTGTCTCTTTTTGCTCTCCTGCCGCTCATGTCAGTACCTTACTCCCTGTATAGGTTCATTGTCAGCATAATCCGTTGTGCCGATATATTCCGGCTTTTTCCATACGGTCACACCTTTTTCAAAAATTCCTTTGATTGTCAAACGATATTCCTCTGGGCACGTGGATGATCTGATATATAGCTCATGCATTTTCCAGTAGGTGAATTTGCTCATAACGTTCAAATTTTTCGGTGGTATCATGAACCTTTGCACATAGTATCCGTACCGTAGCCAGAACTCGCCTATATTGGTCATCTCTGCTGGGGGAATCTGACGAAAACGCACCAAAAGCCCCCAATTGCCGTTGGAAAAGTTGAAAGAATCACCCCCCATGGTACCCGACTCGCTGGGTTGCGTCAAAGCTGTATCCTGTACTTTGGCGTTTATTCCTGCAACATTATTTGCATAATCTCCTTGTGCCACCGACGTGCCTAGCGACCTGTTCATGTCGGCAAACTGCATGGTTTGACTATTTGACAAATTTGTGGTAGCGGTTCCATAGGCGTTCGCCTGTGCAACGGTTGCGGCATTGGTTGCCAACGTGTTGCTCAAATTGCTCTCGCGCGTTGTCGTCCTCTGTGCATTGGCTACTGCATTGGTTGCCGCCGACACGCCGGTGCCGATTGCCGCACCTACAGCACCGCCGACACTGCCGCTCAAAGCATTTTGAGCAACGCCAAGGCCACCGTTGACTAAAGTCCCGAATTGCTGCAGATTATAGTCGGTCTGCTGTTGCTGTGCTTGGATCGAATTTGAAGTTTGCAGTGAGGATTGTGTGATTCCGTTCATGGCGTTTCGATTGCCTATTGCCAGACGGTTGCCCTGACTGCTATACTGGGTGCCGATCTGTGATTGAGCGTAGGCGTTGTTGACCCCCATCATGGTCTTGGCTTGTGACCAATCCGCATTTTGATACGACCATGCGAGCGAATGCGCCTGACCGGCGATGATCGCCGTAGCACTGTTGTTGACGATTGTCAAGGTGGGGAAATTGTCTATGCCACATGCTACGGAAACATATTCGCCATTGTCGATAGGCGCTCCCGCCAGACCGTCGCCCGAATTCGCCACGCCTGTAGGATAGTCAATTCGGTTTGAACCATTATTGTTGTAATGTTCCGGCGTGAATTTTATTCTGGCCCCCGGTTGCGAAAATTCATGGACTTCATCCACTACAAGATTGTCGTCGTCCACAAGCTCTGGTTTGAGGATCACCGACTGTCCGTTAAGGCATGTCATCTCAACAGCCGCATACGGATATACCATAAACTTTTTCAAATATTTGTAACGGTCAGGTATCCTGAAATTATTCCTGAAATTGTCGATCCGCATGTATGACCGGACGCGATGTATCCATGAATTCCCCACGGTAGACAAGTCCCACGCGCGGGGCGCGCCGTTCAGTTTGCCGCCCAGAATGCTTATCTCAACTCCCCGGTCATTCTTAGGCAATGACGGTATGATATAAATTGAAACAATACCTTGCGTCACCCACGAATACTGGCCAGCCTGTTGAAGGAATTTTGCATAATCCGATCCTGATCCAAAATAGATGAACTGGCACCCGTTTGAAAGATTCTCAAAATTCGATCCTTTTGCCGTATTCAAATGCGGGTCTTGGATATCCCCGGGATCGCTCTCAAGATCGACATTTGAGACAATCACTACTCCAAAATATTCTGTATAATCGTCGTCGTTGTTCTTGTGCAAAAGCGACTGCCAGTCCTGATGGCTGATCGTCATGTCGGCCCCGGTGTCCAGACCCTCTGGTATTGCAAGATATTTACGACCATGATTATCGTTCTGGTTTTCGTTGGCTATGCCGACATGACCGCGTTCCACATACGACATTCCAAAATCGATTGAAAAACAGAAGCTCTGCCAAACATCCAGCATGATCGTAAATTCAGTTGTGTAGGCGTTGATATAGTTTACCGTCTGAATAAAGTAAAACCATTTTTGCGGTTTTTCAATGTCAGGATAATTATTATAGGCGATCAGGTAATTGTATTGAGCGGCCTGATTAAAAGGTATTCTCAGCCTGACCGGTACGCCGAATTTTGCCATGGTGGCACTTCCGATATGCTCAACCTTGGAATAATTTTCAAGATTGTTAAAATAATCATCCCTGTCTTCTGGCGTGTCGAATTTTACGATATCCCGATACGACATGTCCCAAGGTACGTTGCATAAAATAAATGAAGTATTCGGTGTCCAGTACATCCATGAGAACAGCGACTCATTTTCAAGTTTACTCATACATTCCGCCTTTGCAAAAGACCCTAGGGCTATGCGATCCTAGGGTCTATTGTATCACACTACCGTTGCATTACTATTGCTGGTTGCCGCCGTTTGCATTGGGGTCTTTGATGATCGCCTGATTGGAATTAATTCCAAATACAGACGCGACCACTGCATTCTGCACTGTTCGATCTTTGACGGTGTAAACGCCGTTAAGGGCAATGGTTCCGGCGTTTTCGTCGGAAACCTGCCATTTGACCATGCTGGTGACATCAATATCCCTGCCGTTCGCCATGTTCGCCATGCAAATAAATTTGATGGTCTTGCCATTGTCTGGCACGTCTGCCTCAGCGATGGACTTAGGTGTGACGGTCAGCGACACGAGGAAATTGGCGTTAAATCCAAGCGATCCGTTGCCGACAACCGGAACTTCAAGTTCGGTTGAAGCTGTATTGTCAACTTCAGGAATATTCGGATTGGTGTATACCGCCTTAGCCTGCACCTTGAGCGTATCCAGCTTTTCATCCAAGCCGACGACCAACACACCGTGATTGGTGATATGAGTAAAATCAGAAGTCGGCGGGGTGGTCAGCTTATAGGAAACTGCCTCTTTCGGCTTGAAAGTCGGATCGCCTTTCCAAACCAGGTGGGCGACGACCTGTACCATGTCGCCACGGGTGACGTCCTTGGGCTGTTCTGCTGGCTCGCCATAACCAGACAAACGAATTTGAAATTCTGGCTTTTGAGTTTCCGCACCGTCGGGCAAAACAATCCTTTCCTGTGTCCCCGGCCCCGTCCAGAAAAGCAATGCTGGTGCAAACGGCGACACGCTGATCGACTCCTGGTGCCTCAGAAACATATTTGTTCCAAGGGAAATTGGATGAACCGTAGAATTTGCGGTTTCATAGATTGTATCATAGACAAAGAAGAACTGGCGTGTCGTGAGGATCGCTTGAACGCCCGGAATGTTGAAATTCTTTGAACGAACGTCGATCATTCTACGGTTCGTGTCGGCCTTATCCCCGTCAAACAGCGTGGCGTAGCCCATGACGTTCAGGGCCGAATGCACTTCTGGTGTTACAAAGAAAATCAAATCTTCAGGCTTGACCACGGCGGTCATGCCCATGGGGTTGAATTCAGCGCTAGGCTCAAGAGGCAATGTGAGCACCCAGTTCTGCATGATCCTCAGCATTTGCTTTGCGTCGTCGCTGGTAGGATCGGTCTTGGCCATGTCAGGCGTATGCACGCGATAATACCCACCGCTACGCGCGTATTCGGTGAAAAGATGGGTCATGGCGAGGAATTCGTCAAAATTATCTGAAGTACGCGGCCGATCCATAAGCTGTGCAACAAACTTTGAAAGACCGTCGTCTGCCAAAAATGCACGCTTCAGCGACTTCTCGCGGATCGTGATGGCGTAATAATCATCACGATTGACGTGATGGAACACACTTTTTACATTGGTCTTGTATGTTCCGTAAATATCCTGTGCAAGATATTCGGAATTTTCATCATACGCTTGGGCCTTGACAAGATCGATGGCTACTTCTTCCCAAACATCGCCATAATTTTGAGAGGCACGCTTGAATTCCGCCAGATAGTTATCCCATCCCATCTCATTGATATACATTCCGCAAATTCTGTTGACCAAAGCGGCATAAAATTCGTTCCTCAGATCAGGGAAACGCATGATCTGATCCATGCTGTCACGGATATCCGCCTGTGTAGAAGACGGGATACGGTGCGAAAAACTGCCGCCGATGGAATTACGAATTGCGTCAAAAATCTCTGCATTGGGCATGTCGGCCAATGGGCGTACATGCTCGCCGTTCTGATCGCGGCGCTGTTGATTGTTAGGTGTGGCCATGATTACCTATCCTCTTTCTTTTTAAACAAATCTTCAATTTGAATGGAATCGGGATCATACCCAAGATCATTGGCATTGTCGATACGGTCAGGGTCTGTTGCCTCGCCGTCGTCGGTGTCGCCAGTCGATTCCTCTGCCTGATCCTCCTGACCCGACTCGCCGGTGTCCTCTTTTTCTGCTGGTTGCAGTTGCTTGACAATCGCCTCAAGAGTGGTAAGCCTGTCAGTCAGATCATTGATCTTTTTCAGAGTATCGTCGGTTCCGCTGTCCTGTGGCGGGTCGGGCTGTTGGTCACCGCCACCCTCGCCACAGATATCATCCTGTGGATTATCCGGCCCCTTGTCCTCGGGTTCCGGTTCCCTGTCGTCATTTTCGCTGGCCATGTATTATACTCCTAAGTTTAACGACACGCCCGGCAATCACGCCTGGCGTGTCTCTTGGTATGAGAGCACCATCAGGGCTGTGTATGGGCGACCCCGCCGGATCAGCGTAGCCGGGGCGTAAATCAATACGCGCGTCCCCGGTCGTTTTCCGCAAGCCACAGCCCAATGCTCAGACCCACTACTATTATAGCACGACTTCATCCCCATAGTCGTCAATGCATGTTTTTTCCGGCCAGAAATCATCCCACGGGATAGGGTCGGATCGGCTGAGTCCACTTGATATGATATCATATCCCGATCCATCGGTTCTTTCGCCCTGATATAGACCAAGCCTTAAGATTCTCAATTTTTTCCACTCGTGCTCGCGTTTCCATAGTCCTATTTTATTTGGATGTTCCCTAACACCTTCAGCTTTTTCAAGACCTTTCAGAATAAACCCATCCGTGTTCGCATATATCACACGATCCTTGTTTTTTCTGATAGCTGAAATCAATCGTTTTCTGCCGTACGAATTGACGAAAACCGATACCGGCAGATACCGATTCAGCGTGGCTGGCTTTGACTTTTCAGGTCGCCACATTACCCTATCATAAGCTATGTACGGTTTCAGGCTCACGTTTCGTGACACTGATCCAAATTTTCCTACAAGCGATGTGGTCATATGTTTCACGATGGCCCTTTTTGCACCGGTCGCACGCTGTTTTATACCGCCCCACGTATCAACCCATTGCGTAAAATTCCTATTGGATTGTTTGAATTTCCAGCCCTGTATACGTTTGTACACAGACACATCGTAATTTTCCTGTAAAAGCTCCTGATCGATATTGCTCATGCACATGGTGATATATCCATGCGTCGATTCGACACGCGCGTATTCAAAATCTATTGCGGTATGAGGTATGGTCAGCCACGGATAGCCGTCCTCTTTCAGGTCGGCGCGAAATGTCAGCATATCCATATGCAAAGGATATTTTGGATCATTCTCATACTTTCCATCATATGCCACCGGCTGACCGTAGGGCAGATATTCGTCCCGCATTATGGATGGGTACATGGAATTTTCATCATAATCCACAGTCTCGCCATAGTCCCCCGGCTTGCAGTACAGATACCCGCCGATGTATCCTGTCCTTAGATAATGTTCAACTTTTTTATCTATTTGAGGAAACGTCTTGGCGAAACGCCCGGCACCCATGCTTTCGCGATAGTGCCGCATTGCCTCACTGCCTATCGTGATTCCGTGTATGCCAAAATTCTCACATTCCCGTAATGTGTCCACTATAGCGTCTTCAAAATCTTCGTCAGGAAATTCTCTTATTATATCATCCCGATTCGCTGAAATCAAATTCTCAAACAGACATACCCGCAATTTCTTGCCTTTTGCATTTTTGTATGTTATATGGTATAATTTTTTGTTTACGCCACGTAATACCGTCAGCGCATTTTTGGTCAATGGACTATCGGCCACTGGCACGCCATGCGACAGAAGATAGTACAGCCATTGTATCGCGTAATCTTCATTGATTACATACAATGTTATGTCATTCTCTGTTGTAACAGCCTTGGCTGTCACATCCTTTATCGATCCGTCAAGTATATCACCCCCTGTCGTAAGAATATTCTCCCCGTTCCAATATGCCACCATCATATTTTTACCTTTAAGCGTATTTTTTAGCCTGTGTTATAAAGTCCTTAAGTTGCTGTTCCACTGCACTCTTATCCCGACCGCTATCTGAATTGAAACGCCATATCACCCTACCTTTCATCCGTCTTTTCAAGCTGTCGATCACTGCCGCGATCACCGCCATGAAATTCGTAGCGTTTTGCAGATAATATCGTTGCTTATCCGTAAGTCTAGTATACGCGTGAAACAGACTATTGCCAAATGCGTCCCTTAACTTATGAGACGTTACATCCCGCACGTAATTATTCCATTTTCTGCTACCTTTCTTTCCGCGTCTTTCAATTTTCCTTTTCTTGTTCTTTTTATTGTTGTTTTTGTTTGAGGTTTTCTTGCCGATCCGATCTGCACTGTCCTTGATCTCACGGATAAGCTGAGTGCGAGACATATCATTGACAAATTCATCATTTTGCAAGACATTGGTCATGCGCACCAGATCGCGTAGGCCACGGTCACCTTGTATGACCCGATCACGATATCCGGTTTCAGCCACATCCTCACCGGCAAGTTCCAGCTCGCGTTGCTGTTGTATTGTTCTTTGTTGCAAAAGATTAAGATTCTGCTGGGCACGCGCGATCTTATCCCTTGCCGCCTGCCTACGCTTTTGCTGTTGGCGCAAAAGTTTTCTCTGTTTTGACGGTGCCGCTTGGATCACGCTATCCGGTACAAGTGGACGTGCCGCATACATTCGATCACGCTTGGTAATCGTGATGATCGGGACATTGTAAAATTCATCCTGTGACTTTTTTATCGCGGCCTGTCTGGCCTGTTCCGTCTGTTTTCCGATATTTTTTGCAACGGAACGCAATTGCGCGTCTGTCAGACGGTTGAGCGACCGATCATTGTATGTCCTGAGTGTCGTGACCTTGCGTTTTGATTCATTGATCCTCGCCTGTCTGCTTCTCGCGGCTACTTTGGCGCGTTGGCGTGCGTTGGATCGTTTGGACATGCTCACCTCTTATTAATAACCCCCCGACCGGGGGACGATCAGGGGGTTACTGGCTGGTGGTTATGCACAATGTTATCCACATTGTGTATAACCCATTATACCACTAGGATCACTTGGTGTCAAATACCGGCACCAGAGTAAGGAATTTGTACATGCTGTTGGTGCGGCTCTTCTTCTCTTGCACTTCAACCGTCAGCGGCGCGTCCCACTGCTTCGGCTCGCCCATGATCGACATG
>JAAOBB010000076.1_pt1 | contig 15541 bp, 16 predicted proteins | sample 7267541 | NCBI WGS metagenome assembly JAAOBB01 (sample SAMN14345205, study PRJNA599270) | viral metagenome | isolation source: viral-like particles (VLPs) isolated from bee gut | host: Apis mellifera | place: Switzerland:Lausanne | collected 2017-01/2018-02 | reverse complement strand
TCATGGGCCGGAGACGGCTGGAGACGCCGAAAGGAGCAGCCCTCTCATATCAGGTCACGATCGACGCCCAAGGGACGGATTAAACGTATGACAGGAGTGAACATGGCAGATGAACAGGAAGACCCGAAACCCGATGGACAGGGGCAGCCGAAAGGCGAGGATGAAGCCAGGCAGTACCTTGAGGACCTGCGCAAACAGGCAGGTGCCGGGGATGATGGCGACACCGGGGACAAACAGGATGATACCGGGTCCGACGACCTGCTCAAGAGGCTGAAAAAGTCGGAAGCCGAACTGGAAGTGGGGAAGGCCAAACTGTCGGCCTTGAGCCAGGCCTATGTGGAACTGCTCAAGAACACCAGGAACAATGTACAAAAGGGTCCGCAGTCGCTTGCCGACGTGGATGATCTCCTCAGGAAAAGCAGGCAGGAGAGCGGAACCTATTACAGTAAGGAGCAGCGGCAATGACCGCCAACGAGGATTATCTCAAGGGCATGGCAATCGTAGGGGCCGACATGTCGACCCAGGGCCTGCCGCAGGCGTTGCAGAACGGAACCGTATCCACCCTGCAATATCTGTTCCCCGACCCGGAACGAGCCGTCGCCGACCCGGGCCATATGGATGAATTCAGCGGGCTGCTGGCACGAATGGCCGTACGTTCGGCCATCTACACCTATAACTGGAATTCGCCGTTCGAACAGTTCGTGACGTCGCTGCCTAACGGCAACGGCAAGCTGCTCACCGCACTGGATACGCCAAAGATGGACACGTTCGACGCGTTCAAGTCCGATCTTCTGGTGCGCGACTACGGCAATCCCCATCAGAAGTTCATCCCGCTGAACTTCTCCCCGCGGAAGACCATCAGCATTTCGGCCACCAATCTCAAAACCAGCCTGCTCACCGAGGGCGAGATCAGCACCTATCAGCAGACGCAGACCGATACGCTCACCAATGCCGACCGCATAGCCACCTATATCGCCAACAAGCGTGAGATCGCTAACGCCATCCGCAGCGGCAAGGTGCCCAACGTCCATGTCGACATCAAGGACCCGGCACACCCCACCGCCGACGAACTTGAGGAGATATCCATACTGTCACGACGTTTCGCCACACAGCTGAGCGTCGTGCCAAGCGCCCAATACAACATGGCCCATGTGACGACCATATCCTCGCCCGACGCCATGCGGGCCTTCCTGGTGCCCAACCTGAACGCCAACATGATGGTCAAGGTGCTGGCGAACGCGTTCAACATGGGGCAGACCGGAATCCAACAGCGCATGATCTTCCTTGACGACCTTGGTTTCCCCGACCTTTACATGATACTGGCCGACCGTGAGTGGATCGTCAATGCCAGGCTCATGCGCACCATCCAGGCCATGCCGTTCGACCCGTCAACCCAGAGTTTCAATCTTAGCCTGGTTCACAGGGAGGCCATCGGTGTGAACCCGTTCAAGAACGTGCTCATGTTCAGTTCCAACCCGACAACACTGGTTGAAAAGATCACCGTAGTGCCACCCACGTCGGTCACCGCACGGATGGAAGCCGACGACGGCAATGTCGTCGACACCTGGGACCCGACCGAGAAAATGCCGCTGCATATCGCCGTAACCCCGCAGGGCGGTTCCGTCACGCCCGACATCGCAGCCTACATGGTCCCGTCGGGACACCGGACCGACGTATCCAGTGACGATCCCACCAGGCTCAACAAGTCCACCTATGTCGACCGTTTCGACGTGGTCCACTTCCAGAAGAAACCCAAGCTCAAGGAAGGCACCAAGCTCACCTTCCATGTCATCAGCCACGCCAACGACAACCCGTCCAATTCGGTCAAGGATGAAGTCGGCAAGCCCGCACTGACAGCCGACGCGACCCTGACCATCAAGTACAACAGTGACGGGTCCAGTCAGACCCCCATCGCCCAGAACAACCAGGACGATCAGGGCAAGACCGGCAACAACCAGGACGATACGGCAGCCGAAAAGCCTGTCGCGTGATATAATGGTACCGGTCGTTCGAATCGGCCATCCTTCATCCGGAAAAAGGTCCATGCGTCGCATGGGCCTTTTTCGTATTAGGATGAATACCATGGAATACGGTGAGATGGAAACCCTCGGTCGAATGTTCGACAGTCTGGACGACGACGCACAGAAACAACGGCTGGAAAAGACCACGCCAGGAGACGCCGACTGGCAGGACGCATGGAAGAACGCCAGAACCGTCCTCAAATTCTGCAACGTGCCATGGGATGAAGACTATGCCAATGTCGTCGGATGGCGTGACGACGATCAGCGGGACGCATGGTTCGACAGGCTCAAAGGCGACAGCATAACCCTGGACACGGCATGGAACTACAAAAGCCTGGAAGTCTACAAACCCAGCCTGGGCAAATACGAGGGACAGGTCCAGGTACCCATACCCTACGAGACGGCACTCGGCTACAATTACCTGGCCGTCACCGCATTCGACCAACCGCTGCCACAGTACGGTGACTGGCAGCGGAACAGATTCCACTACCATATCACCGGCATAAGCAAACTGTCCGGCAGCACCACCGTGCTTACATTGGAACTTGACGCCTGGACCGAATACATCTGTTCGGCGCACATCGACGGTCTGGACCTGGAACGGGGACACTGGCCCATGGAGCAGATCAATGCAGCCGAATGGCTACAAAACCCATTGGAATCGCCCGTTCGCATGACGGAACCCGAACCGGACCTACCCGACGTTAAAAGCAAGGTGACCGGTGAACACTGGTATCCCATGTACGATACGCCGGTAATCATCGTGGCCTGCACCGCCGACCTGCAGGACCCCGGGTCATGGTGGTCGGACGGCAAGGCGCATGACAGCGTCGCATGGTGGACCGACGACAATCCCGGCCATGATTCCTACCAGCCGAGCGTGCATCGGAACAACGAGACATTCGGACCATACCCCATCACCACCGACATCGGCACCGTGGGACGGCAGCAGGTCGGACCATCGGTATCCGGTTCGGCGTCACCCGTCACATCGGCCACGTCATTGCAGGAATCGGCGGGGACGCTCACACCGCTGCGTTTCTATGCACTGCGGGAAGGAACATGGCCGGCGTTCCACGACGTGCTGGAACAACGGTATCCGCAGCTGATCTACACCATCAAAGCCGTGTATGTCATGCCCGTCCGATTCGTCAGCCTTGGCAAGGGTTTCGGTATCGATGGCGTCCGGCTGCAACCCGTCACCGTCGACCCTGCATGGAAGAAACTGGGAGAATACCAGGTGACCGTCGACGGTGTGGGATATGACGATCCATGGAAGGCCTATGCCAAAATGTACGCCAGCCAGTTCCTGGTGCTGGAAGTGTCCGACCTGCACGGCGGCACAGCCACCATAGGCTGCGAGGACCTGGCCGGGAGCCTTGACGTGTACGCCAGGGCCGCCAACATATGGCCCTTCCTCAACATGCAGGCGTTCATCGACGGGGTCGGCGGCAGGGGTATAAGTGACTACCGGGTGAAACCATTGCGGGACGCCGTGAACCAGGTGCCGCAAGGCCTATGGGAACAACTCAGCATGTCATGGGACATCCCCACCTATGCCGTATACGCCGACAACCGCACCAATGCGGCCATGACCTATGCGCAGCGCCGGTACGAACGCGACAGGGCCAACAAGGACTATCAAAGGGACATGGCAGCCGCCGACGTGGCATACCAGAACGGTCTTAACAGCACCCATGCCCGGACCAGGGACGCATTGGCGACAGCCGACGCCGACTATCGGTCCGGTACGGCCAGCAACGACACCACCTACAGCAATGCAGTAACATCGGCCAATGCCGCGCTCGTGAACGAACAGGCCACCACGACCACCGCCCGTGACAACACGAACGCGTCGGCGTCCACCAGTCTGGCGAACGGTAACGCCTCGGCTGCCACCGTGCAGGCCGACGGCAATGCGACAGCCAACACGGATGAAAAGAACGGCAAGCAGAACTTCGACTTCACCCATGATTCGACCCAGCGTGGCATAGATTATGACATGCTGATGAAGACCATCGAACTGCGGTATGTGATCGCCGAGTACCATCAGGAGTCCACCTGGCTGAACGAACGCAACAATACGGTCCATGGCTATGCCTCGGCGTCCATACCGGCAGGCTCCGGGTTCCAGATGGTCGGCCATCAGATCAAGACCTGGCAGGCCAACCACAGGACCAACAATGAGCAGGGCCGCGTATCCGACCCGGCCAGCGGCAGCATACCGAAGCAGGCCAGCATGTCCATGTCATCGTCCGGCGTGATAGGCGACGACGCGAGTTTCTCGGTCAATGGCTCCACGCCTGGCGGCGATACGCTCGCCCTGGGGATATGGACCGGGCAGCTTGTCGCCCAGGAGACCATGGCGAACCTGCAGATATCCACACGTTTCGACTGGAGCCATCAGGCGATAGACTTCGCCAGCGGTCAGGCCGAAAAGCAGTACCAGGACACCCTGGACGCCACCGTCGGGTACAATTCCAACCAGAACGATCTAACGAGGGACAACAACAAGGACATTCTGGAACGGACCATCGCCACCAGACGCGGCAATCTCTCCAGGGATTACGGGACGGCCACCGGCAACAACAGCCGGACATACGGAACCACGACCGGAAACGCGTCAAGATCATATAAGACAGGCATGGGCAATGCGCAGCGCACCCGAGACACAAGCGTAGGCAACGCCGGCAGGACCCATGACACCCAGGCCGGCAACCTGGCAAGGACCAGCAACCTGCGGCAGTCGTCCGCATGGAAGGAAAACCGGGTCGGGGAAGCCAATCTTGCGAACGACTACAACCAGGCCGTATATCAGGCCGAACAGGCGAAAGCCATCGCCAACGGGGGGATTGACGCAAGGCTTGCCGAGTCCTATGCCGGAACGCCGGTCGAGGTGGCCCATGATTCGGGGGACGGTACGGTCGACCAATATGCCAGCAGGGGTGTCGACATCAAGATACGGCGGTTGTCCAAGGCTGACGAAACGCAGGTCGGCCAAACGTTCCAACGCTACGGATACCGCATGCCACCCAACACATGGGTTTCCGACCCGAAACTCACCCTGCGGGGCCGGTACACCTATTGGCAGGCCAGGGACGTATGGCTGACCCCCGACCGCATGAGCGAGACGGCTGCCATGTTCCTGCGGCGTATACTGACTGATGGAACCACGATATGGACCAATCCCGACACCGTATTGAAAGGCGGTCTTGAATAATGCCGGCAAGCAAAGCCAGAAAGGCAAGACGGCGGGCTCAACGGCTTGCCGAATACTCAAAGGCCATAGGGGCCGAGCCGTATCTTGAAACCGACACCCTGAACCGTGTCGTCACGGCCAGGGACAACTACGAGCAGGGGTGGACCGCCGAGATATACGCACTTGCCATGAGCAGACGGCACTGGACCGGACTGCCCAACGGCGTATCCGAACGTTTCCTTGAGAAACTGCTCTGTCTGGACGGATGGGCCGTCATCTACAAGGATGGCAAGGTCAATGGGGAAAAGCATTATGCGGCACAGCGACTGGGGACACTTTCGGCGTTCGACAGCCAGGAGGACTGGCCCCTGGTGTTCGGCACCGGCGCCGACGGCAGTACAAGCAGAATACCGCTCACGCCGGCCAATTCGGTCATCGTCTATGACAACATGGCACGCATACCGCTGACCACCAGGGTGACACAATGGGCCAGTGACCTGGCACAGATCGATCTGCAACGCTCACGGAACATCGCCATGCAGAACGCCTACAGCCTGCTGTATGTGGACCAGTCACGAATCGAGGACGCGAAACGGATCGTAAGAAACCAGAACACCGGAATCTTCGGCGAGATAGCCATAGCCGACAAGGACACGGCAGGCTCGCAGCCCATAGTACCGGGCACCATCCAGACGGGCGTCACCCCGATCATGGACAAACTGACCGTCGCATTGTCCGCAAAACTGAACGAAGTGTACTCACAGCTCGGGATAGAATTCATCGCCGTGGAAAAGCAGGAGAGGCTCATCAACAAGGAAGCCACAGCCGGGCAGGACATCGTTAACCGGCACCGGTACTATTATCTGGAGGAAGCCAAACTTGCGGCCCGTCAGATGAACCGGATATTCGGTACCGACTGCAACGTGACATGGAACAGTGTGAACGAAAATGGGGAGGACGACGGTGACATCACCACTGAAGCCGATCAGACCCTGGATCAATGAGGACGCCCAGTTTCAGGACATCGGCTATGAAAGCACCTGGGCGAAACCCGGGCTCATACTCACCCTGAACGATGAACAGCTGACGAAACTGCAACCCATGATCGACACGGCCATCATGGATCTTTACGCCGACCGGTACATCGCCCTGCATCCTTATAATCGATGGCACAGGCTGTTCGACACACGCCTACGCATGCTGGTGAACCGGTGGGGTCCCCAATTGGCCCAACTGCTGGACATGAAAGGCGTCAGCCTGACGGACGGCGGCAGTGTCGGGCAGAAGGAAAAAACCGTCGAATCGGACTATCCGAACACGTCCATCAACCCCGACAAGGAAGCTTACGCGTCCCACGCCGACGACCATGTGGAAAACCGCAAGACCCGGCTTGGCGCCATGCAGGCCATAGCCGACTTCAACAACCCGGACAATCCATACCAGGACCCGATAACGGCGATAGCCGACGGCATGGGGACCATGTTCTCCATGCTGGTCTACTGAAAGGAAAACAAGATGGCAGACGATCTGCGCAGAAAAGGCTGGCGCGAACGCACGACCCCGCACGGCGAACGCTGGGATTACCCTGACCCCAACAGGGTACAGGGTCCGAAAGGCGAGAAAGGCGACGCGGCCACCGTCGACGTCGAATCAACCGTTACCCTGGGCCCGGGACAGGCGGCACGCGTCGACAACCTGGGCGACTCGCACAACGCCAGGCTGCGAATCTACATCCCCCAGGGCCAGCAGGGCCCGCAGGGACCGCAGGGCATACAGGGTCCGCAAGGCCCCACAGGACTCGGCCTGGTATACCGGGGGCACGCCGACAGGCCGGAAAGCCTGCCGGAAACGGGCAACACCCAGGGTGACTACTTTTTCGTCGGCGACAGCCAGACCATGTACGTATGGAACGGCGAGGAATGGCAGGCCACCGGTGCGCTGCGTGGCGTGCAGGGCCCGCAGGGACCGCAGGGACTGGACGGTCCCAAGGGCGACAACGCCACCATCAAGGTGCATTCCACCACGACAGGCGAGCCGGGCACGCAGGCCAGCGTCCGCAACGTCGGTTCCATCACCGACGCCGACCTTGATTTCGTCATCCCCAGGGGCGACAAGGGCGAGACCGGCCGCACAGGCGCCACAGGCCCGCAGGGTCCACAGGGCGAGATGGGACCACAGGGCATAGAGGGGCCGCAGGGACCACAGGGTCCTGCAGGCCTGGGCCTGACGTTCCGCGGCACCCGCCCCAGTGTCGACGACCTGCCCGCCACAGGCCGGCAGGGCGACTGGTATATCATCGACGGACATTCATGGATATGGGGCGGTGCCGGTTGGATCGACGGCGGTGACTTCCGCGGACCTCAGGGTCCACAGGGCACCAAGGGCGACATGGGACCCACCGGTGCGAAAGGCGAGGCCGCCAGTATTCGGATAGGCACCACCACCACGCTGCCCCAGGGGTCGAACGCCACCGTGGAGAACATCGGAACAGCCACCGCCGCCGTCCTCAACTTCGGCCTGCCCCAGGGCGCCGACGGCAGGCAGGGACTGCAAGGCCAGCAGGGTCTGCAGGGCATACCCGGGCAGAAAGGCGACACCGGGCCCATGGGGCCAAACGGTCCGAAAGGCGACAAAGGCGACAAAGGCGACAAAGGCGATCCGGGCCCTAGAGGCAACGAGGGTGCGCAGGGACCGCGAGGCTATGGTTTCTATACCGGCACCGTGCAAAGCACCGACGGCCAACATGGCAGTGTTCAACTGCAACAGCTGAACCCCGTGCCGGTCAATGCACTCATTACAGGCGAGACGATCGTCGGACCCGATGGGCGCGTCTGGAGGGTCATCGGCAACGGATCTAGCGAATATGCCAATGTCATCAGCACCAACAGCACCTACAAGGGTCCACAAGGGCCAAAGGGCGAGAAAGGCGACACAGGACCACAGGGCGTCCAGGGCGAGAAAGGCGACAGGGGCGACACCGGCCAAATGGGACCCAAGGGCGACACCGGGCTCACCGGGCCACAGGGTCCGGCGGGCAAGGACGGTGACACTGGCCCACAGGGCGATAAAGGCGAGAAAGGCGACAAGGGCGATCCCGGTCCGCAGGGTCCCGCAGGCAAGGACGGGGCCAACGGGCTGGACGGTGCCACCGGTCCACAGGGTCCGGCAGGCAAGGATGGCGCAATCGGTCCACAGGGTGTGAAAGGCGACAAGGGGGACAAGGGTGAGACAGGACCGCAGGGTCCTGCAGGGCCACCGGTCAGCAGCCTGGTATTCCATCGCAACATCCTGAACAGGAACGGTGCATACTTCCGCGTCATCTACACGGATCAGATCATGCAGATTGATTTCGAGTACCATGGGGGTGACAAGACGGGCATGGTGGAAGCAAAGGCCGCATTGGCCGAATGGTCACAATCCGACATTTCATCCCTGCTGCCTTGGCGTAAGCAGTTCAACAGCGGTGACGGCAACATCAGCAGCGAAACGGTCATGCCTCTGTACTACACACAGTCAGGACACGGACCGGTCGCATGCGGTGCACTCACCATACCCGGCAGCAGTTCGGCGTTCACGACATGGCCGGTCGAAGGCACCAGTCCTGAACTGGACGACACGCCGGCGAACATCCGTGGAAGCGTCGTCATCTTCCAACGTCCCGAGGTGGCATGATGGTATACGGTTTCCTTCCCTTCAATGTCTGGTCAGGATATCAGCCTGACCAGGGGTACTATGTCAGCCAGCCGGCCACCCTCGGTCAGCTCAACCACCTGCGGGCCTACGTGGAATATCTGCGGAACTCGGTGAATTCCTGGGCCGAGCAGGTCGACGGCCATGACGATGAATGGCAGCAGATCGAAGACCGGCTTACCCATGCCGAGAACCTGCTGCAACAGCATGATGGCGAGATAGCCGCCGGCAAGGTCGATATCGGCAAACTGACAACCATTGTGAACAGTGTCACCAATACCGTCAACAATCTACTCGGACTTGGCGTGGTACATAGGGTGCAGTTCACGCCGACCGACCATGGCTGGCGCACCACGGTATCCGGCGAGCCGGACGGCACCCAGCATGAGGTTTCCATCGAGGGTGACGACAGCCTGCCCATGGTCGTCGACCAGACGAACGGCGTCACCCGTATCAGGGCCACAGTGAAAGGCGGCAGCCAGGATCTGGCCCACCTGGGGTATTCGGTCGACGGAAACGGCATATCACTGGACGCCACAGGTCAGTCCATCCATGGTCTGCAGGTCGTATCCTCGGATGGCACCGTCAATGCCACCTATGGCGCCAACAACGAAACCGCGTTCATCAACCTGGCCGAAGGCAAGGCACTGGCCGAGTACAAAGCACGGAACGACGCCCGGCATGCAACCAACGAACAGCAGACATCAAAGCTGGCCGAACGTGTGAAAAAGCAGGAGCAGCGCGGCACGTTCGACGGTATCGACACGTCGGCCACCGCCAACGGCTGGGACATCCGGATAGGCACAGTCGACACGGATGGGGCCACGGCAGGCGACTATTCGGCCAAGCTGAATCTGCTGGGCGATGAAACCATCAGCGTCACACCCAACAGCACCGACCCGAGCCTCATGCTGCATGCGACGGATCAGCTGCAACGCCTGCCGGTCCTGCTTGCCGACGTGAGGCTGACAGCCGTGGACGGGCACATCCAACTGGTCCAAAGCGGATACGACCCCAAGACCGGTAGGACCGTCGACCCGCAGACCGTCGGCAACGTCGGCATATCCGGTTCCGACACGGTGACCGTATCCACAACAGGGGACGGTCTGCATGTGGACGCCACACCAGCCGTCGGCCAGGCCAAGGCGTACACGGACCACCAGATCGCGGCCTTGCAGGCGACGGTGGGCCAATTGCAGGCCAAGGTCGACGGGCAGGCCCAGACCATTGGCAACCTGCAGACCCAGGTGGCCCAGTACAAGGACGTGGCCGACCGTTCCGTCACGTCGGCAAGCCTGGACGTAGTGCCCGCGGACAACGGCGACCCTGCCGCATTCATGCTGCGTGTCAATCTGTACAGCAAGTCGGGTGCCTCGGTGGCGGTCCTGCCTGCGGAAGTCAGGTTCATATCCCAGCGGAACACCATCGGAACCGGTGTGCAGATCAATGGACACACGGCCACCGTGGAACTGGACACCAAGTGATACAATAGAAAACGACCCGCTCACAGGGTCCCTCAACCGACCCGGCTGCCTCATCCTTTCTGCTTGCAGCCGGGTTTTTTCATGCCCTGCCGGACCAACCGTCACGGGGCGACTGGATATTGAAACAGGTTCCCAGGAACGCCGTGACGGCGGACAATACCGTCTGCCATTGGTCGACCTGGGTCCATCCCAGTTTAGGACCAACCACGCCCATGAGTGTCACCAGGGCCGGCATTACCGTCCCCACCACCCACATGAGCAGCGTATAGGCCTTGTCGGACAGCCACGGCGGCTGCCCGTCCGCATGCTTGCACATCGCACATCACCTGCTACCAGTAGAGGGTCTCGCCCGGATGGATCACGTTGGGATTGCCGGACCGATACCCATGGATGGACGACATGGGAACCCCATGCCTGACTGCTATGGACCACACCGTGTCGCCGGGGACCACGATATACCCGCCGGAAGACCGACCGGAAGTGCGCAGCACCTGCCCCGGATGGATCGTGTAGGGCGGTCGGATATTGTTCAGACCGGCAAGCCGCGGCCAGGACATGCCCACCCTGGGTGCGATAAGGCTCAGGCAATCGCCGGACCGCACCACATAGGTGCCGCCCGATGGTGCCGGAGCCTGCACAGGCGGTGCAACGGGCCAGACCGAATGCGCTTTTGCATACTTGTTCCAGGCGGCAAAATCGCCATAGAATTCGGACAGGTCCACACCACCAGGCCAACCATATACACGACCATGGGAAGTATACTGCCACATGGACGCGTGGGACCAATTGCGCAGACGCCAATAGGGTTTCGGCGCCTGATCCTTGGAAAGCGGTCTGTTGTAATACCACCCACCCGCCAGCCACAGCCCATAATCAGCATGGACGACAGACGACCAGTCGTATCCGTTCTCGGTGGACAGCGACATGTAGATCATCGGCTTCACACCGTAGGCCCGCTGCACAATATCCAGCCACTGCCTCGCCCAATCGGTACGCCATGGCGTCCTGGGCTCCCAGTCCAGTACGGGCATGACGCCCTTGCCGATATAACCCCTGGTGTTGCTGACGAAAAAATTCGCTTCCGTGCTGGCCGGCTTACCCACATCAGCAAAATGATAGATCCCCGTCGCCTTTCCCAGGCGCAATGATTGCTGGACCACACGGTCGCAGTCAGGATTGACATACCAGTCGCCCTGAGTGGCCTTAGCTATGACGATATCCGTCCCGGCGGCACCGACATCGATACCGGTCTGATGGCTGGACACGTCCAAGGCGCTCATGGCATGCGCAGGCGTGGCGGCGAACACAAACAGGCCCACCAGGACCGAGCCCAGCAGCGCATGCAGTATGCCGCGATTGCGTTTCATAAGGCTTCCTCTCATAAAAGAAAGGGCATGAGGCTCATGCCCCCATGCCCTATTCTACCGGTTACCGTCAGCCGACCACCTTGAGCAGCTTCATCTTGCCACGTCCGGTCTTGGTTTCGACGATCTGCACTTTGAGCTTCCCGTCAGGCCAGTGGTCGGGAGTCCCGTAGGCTGCCAGGATATTGCGGACGCTCTTGGCGATACCGTGCGACTGGGTGAACCACCCCTGGCCCTTTTCGTCCAGGAACACGGTATCGTCCGTAGGTGCATTCTGTCCGGTGTCGATTCCCGTAATGGGATCACGGACGGAACGGGTGCCCGGTGTGGATACGAACCCCACGATCGTCAGGGTGTCGCCCTTGTAATCGGACAGGGAGTTGGCGCTGTTCAGCGCATTGAACTGGTTCGCCATGGCTTCAGCCGTGGTGGCCTGAGGGAACGAACGGATCGTGTTCCCATATACGTTGCCGGTGGCAACGTCCTCAATCTCGCCGGTCTGCCGATTGATTACTTCATTTCCTGCCATGATATGGCCCTTTCTTGTTACTTGATTACTTCCGCATTATCAAAAAATATATCGCTCGGTATGGCATAGGTATGGGACGAAAGCGACACGTCGGTTATGGTGATCGACGGGTTCATCAGCTCCCTGCGCAGCCACAGCTCGGCGCTACGGGCCTGCCACCGTCCCTTGATTCTTGCCTCATACGTCTGCGGCTTGTCACCCTTTAAGCATGTACCCTTTACAGTGGTAATGCTTACCTTTTTAGTGATAGTGTCGCAATTCAAAACGTTGTCCAAAATTCACCCCCAATCGCAAGGTCACAAAACACAGTATAACACACATTCAGTCGAAAAGCGGCACATTGCCAAGACAATGACGTTTATACAGGTCAATGAGTTCATCCATGGTCAGCGTCTTGAACGCCACGCTGTCAGCCACATCAGGCGCCAGCACCACCAAAGCATTCTGCATGTAGCGTCTCGCTTCCCATGAGCCGGCGTCCATCGTCAGCCTGCCCAAATGCGAAAGACGTCGCCTGCGTGAATCACGCTCATGCGGACCCGCACAGATCATCAGGTCCACTGGCGGATCACCCGTATGCACCCCATCAACATGCCAGGGCATTTCAAATAGAAACCAATGCTTCCTGCCATAACGCCTAGTCATCGGAATCGTCCAGGCTCGGCAGCGTATCATCAATGCTGCTCATGACGCCATCAATGATCTCAATGTTACGCATGGTCCAATCGCAGGTGATATTGACCCTATGCGGCCTGCCAAGCTCCAGACCTGGACGCTGCCTATACCAAAGCGCAGGCACATGGCCCTTATCCAAGGGGATATCCTTAAGATCATTGAGGAACTTCCCCGTCAAAGCCAGAAAACCCTTGGACGTCACAAGCCCGTCAGGCCTCAGCCCGTCAGGCGTACGTTCGGTCCCTACAAAACGAGGACGCCCAAACTTGCGGTTATCGAAAAACAGATAGCACTTGGCGTAGCGTCCTATATCATCACGGTCATAGCCTTTCGTGGGCACTACATTCAAAGCGTCAAACATATCGCAGTAATAGACCGAATAACACTCAAACACTTCATCAATGACGATCTCGTTCACTTCCATTTTCGATTCCTTTCTATCCACCATGGCAGTAATCCAGCCGTAGGCGACCAGAACGATACCCACGGCCCACATCCAATCAGTACCCATAATCGTTTCCTATGATCCATCTAATAGGCACCAAATCGCCTGCAATACAAACAGCACAAATATAACAACCTTGCCTATCATCTATGATCTATCCAATCGCCCAGCAAACATAACAGCCAAAGAACAAACATGCCCAAAGCCACCACTACAACAGCCAAGGGCGACAACAGAACAAAGGTCTTCATGGCACCTATCAGCCAGTCGAAGAAACGCATATAGGCATACTCAATCGAAGAGATCAAAATATTCATCCTTTCCATAGTGGTTTCTTGGCTTTTACGGATACAGGCGGTTCGTAGAATCGAAAATTACGTCGACCCCACTCGCAAGGCAGATCTGCCATGCTACCCCTACCGCCATAGTGATAAGTGTCAGCGGCACCCTCGCACCACAAGGCAGGCACCGTAGCACGATCCAAAGGTACGTCAACCAGACCGTGCAGAAAACGACCAGTCAAAGCCAATACGCCCCTGCTGGTCAGCACGCAGTCATGCTCCAGACCATCTTCCTCAAACAGCAACTGACCGATATTCCTATATTTACCATACTTAGTCCGGTCCAGAGTCAGACGACACTGCGCATACAGACCAATCTGCTCCAGCTCATAATCCGTCTGCTCAATCACCTGCACAGCCTTCGGGTTCTTTTCGAAACTGCAATAGCAAATGGATATTTGCTCGGTTCTTGTATTCATTTTTTATTCCTTTCTTAATCACAAATTCCCCAATGCAGATCATCCCCAGGCTTATCGCCCGGAAGGATATGGAAGGTATCCCAATGCACCGGTATCTGCACTTTGCTTATTTTTCCATCCTCAAACCACAGTCCAGGCAGTGACGACATGCCACGCATAGCGGCTATAGGCAGATCATGCACCTGCATTTCCAGCAGCCCGCGATTGCAGATAATCACATTGCGGTCCTTGCCACGCAGGCCCAGAAACACCATCTCCCTGGGACTGCCGTACCTGCCGATATCGATGGTCAGAAACCCATGCATATAGGAGCCACTGGGAGCCTCACCATATATGTCGCACATGTCGCCGTCCATCAGTACGCAGCTTGTCTCACCAGGACGTGCATAATCATCCACGTAGATGTTGTATATTGCATTCACCATTTTTTCCATCCTTACGCTAAAAGCCGCCGGCAATGCCGGCGGCGTTCATCATCGAATTTTCAGAGCCTATCGTCTTCCACTATCTCAATCGGGATCGTGACAATCTCACGCTTGCCATCGTGATACCACATGACATCCATCTCGGGCTCAGCGATATCATCAAAGTAAACGCATTCGTCGGTCAGGTCAAAGTAACCGCTACCCACTTCCAGGAAAGCATGGAAAGGTTCTTCACTGCCCTTGGCGGACGCCCTGAGAAAGACCTTGTTAAGCTCACGATCATCCGTGAACCCTTCGGCAAAGGCAGACACACGGCCCTGCAGCACATGGCCCGGCTCACCGTACATGGCTTTGTTGATATACATGTTCAGCCGCACGTAGTCGTCAGCAGGATCGTAGAAAGCACCAGTATCGATATCATCGGTCAGCACCGCTGAGATTCCAAAGCCGAACTGCCGCGCCCTGGCCGTATGCATGATATCGACTTCCACGACAGCGCCGGTGTCATGCTTTTCCAGCAAGCCGACGAATTCATCAGCGTCCAGTTCATCAGGTCCGACACCCGCTGCCTCGCAAGCGTCATACAGGTCATCACAGAGGGTATCCATGTCGTATTGGGCTTCTGTGTATGCTTCTGCTGACATTCCGGTTGGCACTGTGTTGCCATTGGATACATAGTCGATCACAGTGTCCCTGACAGTCTGCATGTTGAGCTCGGTCATCATAATTCCTTTCATCCATGTATCTACCTGATACAAGACCAGGCTATCATTTATATACATATGACACGCCCGGATTAATACAACATCTTAATTGAATATACTATAAGCATAAATGTTTATTATATCACAAATGCATAGGCCATTAACATCATCACATTACTTCACATCATCATGCACATATCACATACATGTAGTTTGACACAACAACTTGGGGAAAACGGGTGCAT
>JAAOBB010000066.1_pt1 | contig 15627 bp, 19 predicted proteins | sample 7267541 | NCBI WGS metagenome assembly JAAOBB01 (sample SAMN14345205, study PRJNA599270) | viral metagenome | isolation source: viral-like particles (VLPs) isolated from bee gut | host: Apis mellifera | place: Switzerland:Lausanne | collected 2017-01/2018-02 | reverse complement strand
GCTGATACCAAGACCCACGATAAAACATTGCGGGGAGCGTCAGCTCGTGATTGACAGACACCGATTGGAGCATTTGCGTTAGATACTTGTAGGCCGAATTCCCGGGGAGCATGACTATGCCCTTGATTCTCACCCCCTGATGGCTGGCATATTTGCATAGCTCACGAACATGATTTAGTTCATCTTTGTCCGGGTGATTGCATGTGGGGCACCGGTCGTCCACAAAGTAGACCACATCGTTACTGGCTTCCGTCAGCTCCCCTACTACTTTCGCGTATGCGTTCATCAGAATTCCGGTCCATCATTGTCAGTCTTGATGGCTGCATAGCTGACACACTGTATCATGGAGTCCATCTCTTTGATAGCCAGCTTCTGCCGGTCTAGGTGCCTTTTAATCTCAGTCTCAATGCTTTCTCGCGGGATTGTCAGAAACACATGCTGGGCTTGCTTGTTATAAATGCGGTCGTCGTAAAACGTAAAGTATAGGGTCTCCAAGTGTTCATTGACTACAAAATACTGTAGGACCTGTGTCTTGTACTTATCGGGGACAAAGTCGTAATCCCTGGTTTCGGGTTTGCCGACGATATCCGGTAAAAGCAGATGGGATACTGTCTTTGCGTCGTCTATGATACTTTCCATATAGTGGCTGCTGTCCCGTATCTCCCGGTGCAAGATGATAGGTACCGTGTACATCAGGTGATTGGCTGACCCTAGGCTTTTGCATTCGATGGCCCATGTAGGCTCCAGACCATTTTCATGCACGTCAGGGCTGCAAGCGATTCGTGGGTCGATATCCGACTGCCAGATACCCGGGTCATAATTGACCTGGCTATTCGGTATACCTAGAGCTTCGCAAGTCAATCGTGCATTTTCGTTTTCCAACCGATGGCCGCGTTCCATTGGGGTTTCATCCAGTGGACTATCCGCGAAATTCTCAGCCACAAACTGCCAGTAGCCAGCTGTACTCTTGAGCTTCTCGTTATCGTACTTGGCTTGGTCGGCCTTATTCTGATAGTCTTTGGCTTTGTCAAGATATCGCTGCTGTTCGATTCTGTACTTCGCTACTTTGTTTTCGTACTCTTTGACTTTCCCATCAAGGGCCAACCCTTTAGCGTCGTCCCTTTCACTGGCCTTATCCAGGGCTTCTATCTGCTTATCGCAAGTTTCGAGTTCCTTACGCCATTTGGATACGCTCGCCGGTGCTTTGACTGTCTCCAGGTGCTTTCCCGCGTCTTCCTTGCGACCTTGCAGTTCCTTACGCTGTTTATCGTATTCGGAGAGCTTCTCGCTGAGTTCCTTGGACTCTGCCGCCTTAGCGTCAGCCTGTGCCTGTGCCTTATCGGCTAGGTCTGATTGCCGTTGTGCTGATGATTCAGCAGACGCTTTCATGTCGAGGATATGGCCCACGTCGGTCTGAGCGTAAGGCTCCAGGGCGATATCACCGGACTTGGTGCCAGTGCTCAACCCTCTCCTAGCTGCCAGCCATTCATCACGCTCTGATGTCTGTGAGACTTGGATAATTTTCATTTTTTTACCTTTCCTTTGATACATGGTCTGCCAGTTGTCCTACTGTGCAAGACCAACCACCCGCTGATACTACCAATACGGCCAGGGCCACCATGGGCACCAGTATGCCGCCATGACCCCAATACCCGTGTGACATGATGGCTACTGTCATGCTTGCGATGATAAGCACGGTCAGCACAACTAGACGTGATATGAGTATCAAGGCCCAATACCGGTCATGCGCTCGCATAATGGGTACCCAACGCTTGGTCTATCCTGGCTCGAACTAATTGAGCGTCCTCTTTGGTCAGCTCCCTGAGCTTGGTCACCTTATGGCCCTTGATTTGCGAGGCAGTGGTGAGTAAGTCCACACCTACGCTCTTGCAAAGCTCCCATAACGTCTTGGCTTCATCTTCGGTGATACCAGTATTGCTGTCAGATTGCATTGGTGGCGCCGGGTTAGATTGTTGTGGCTGTGGCTGTGCCTGTTTCTGAGATTTTGGCTTGTCCAACTGTCGCTGTGGTGGGGTGTGCTGTGCCTGTGCTGCCCTTTGTGCCTGTTGCCATGGTGATGTCGTCTGTGGTTGCTGCTGAGGTACATATTGTGTCTGTGCTGCTGTCCCATCATCATCAGGGTCAGGATAAATACCCAAAGCCGCAAAAAGCGAATAGCGACGCGCATAAGTGACTGCCGACCCGTTAGCCTTTGGGTCACCAGTCATTACTACCGGATATGACCCTACTTTGATACGATTCTGTTGCTCACCCTTGCCCGCGTTAAAGATATACGTGTTGACTACAGATATCATAATTGGCTGCTCTATAGTGGCTTGCACATCCTTGGAATAACGACCTTTGGGGTTAAGTGGCTGATTGTATATGCGCCATGGCTGAGGAGCGTTTAGCTCAAAGTCAACACTTTGGTAAAAACCTAGATGATATTTCGCAAATACTGGCTTTATCTCAGCTAAGAGAGTGCTCAACTTTAGATACTTGTAATCCCTCGCTCCTGTGGTTCCTTGAGCGTCAGGAGTCAGCGGGTCAATCTCTCCCAACACCTTAATATATGAGTCATATAGTTCTGACTGGTTTGATTCAGCCATTGTATCTCCTTGGGTAGTCCAACTCTGTTATCATCACTATAACACAATCTCGCATGTATTGCAAGCCAAACATATCATAAAACACGTAAAGTAACGATGAAGCTATATTAGTGTAGCGCCTAAGATAATAATGACGATGTAGAGACCATGAGACTTTTAGAGCTAGTGTTTTGGAGCTGGGAGAGATTAGCCCCTTGCATAAGGGTGACTAATCTCTAAGACTGTATAAGTCGGGTGACTTTCGTCGCCAGCGCCCCATCGCAGTCGTCAATTAGCGGGGTGTCATTATCAGTTTTGACCCCGAACGCGGCTGAGCTTAAGCTCTCCCCGTGGGTATCTTCCCTGGCACGCTTTAACGACTGCCATCGGGCGGTGTCGGCCTGTCCGATTATGCCACCGCCATCCCATCGGGTCTGTTGATGTCCTACCCTCTGACGGCTACCACCCGGGATTAGCGGGGGCCACAATTTTTACAAGCGCGTTAAGTGGCGTATGACGCTTGGTCGTGATAGACTAAAGCCGTCGTTGGCGGGCTCTAGTCTGCACTGTCGGCCGGTAAGGTTGGTTCCCTTGCCGGTCGTTTTTTTATGTCTCCATCCACAGTATACGACTATCCGGCAGATAGCTAATTCCGTTTCTTTGTGATTCAGCCGTATAACACATGCAGAATGTGCTATAGTTATGATATGTCCAGTAAAATAATGAGCACGAATGAATTCGCGGCAAAATACGGTTTCGCCCAAGAGACGGTACAACGCTGGTGTAGGACCAAGCGGATACCATCCCTGAACTTCGCCGGAGAATACCGCATAGATGAAGACCAAGCCATAGAAGCGATAAGGAACGGCCATGCGTAAGACAGTGACACAGCAGCTGCTAGTGACATACTCAATGGATAAAGAAAAGGACTTGCCAGATAACCCGGGTCTTATAACCATGACCATAGATACAGAGCTGGATTGGCCTGACTCTATGCGGGTAGCTTTAGCTCATTTGGCAAGTGTCACATCCATATTTGAGAGTATCGAAAAATTCAATCTATTCAAGGGAGACATTGAGCAGTATCCGAACATCGATATCATCTCTTTTATTGACCAATGGGACCGGTATCTTGATAAAAAAGCTGATGACTGGAACATACTGAAATACATATCCGCAAGTCCTAAACCAGTTGTAAAGAGACCACCATTCAGCATATGCCCACGTTGCGAGTTCCTCATATGGCCTAGGGCCATGAAACGGTTTAGTGTAGGACCCGACCATCTGCCAGAGGCAGATTCTGACTGGTTTGAGCGGGCTAGGCAGATATATCAAGAGGACCCCGAACCACATTACTGTTTACATTGTGGGCAGCGGTTTAGGTACTCTGACGGCCTTGATTATAAAGCGAGTTCCTCTGTGCAGTCTATTGTGTCAGAGCTAGGGACAATGGCAAAGGCCAGCCAGCCGACATTTGAAGATATAAACGACTAATCGAAAGGAACCCCCATCATGGATGATAAATATACTGTGAAGATGACTCATAGGAGCTACATAGTCTATAACTGGGTACATAATCTGCCACACAAGCGTTTTAAAGTCGGTGTGCACGGCATGAGAGTAGGTAATCTCAACCAGCCGTATAACAACCGCGGTGAAAAAGTATATAACTTACCTGTGCCAGGCATAGACGTATCAGAGTATGAGCTTTGGCTGCATATCTCCTACTATGAGGGCGCCACCGTTTGTCTACAGACTGGATATGACCCTATCAAAGTAACCAAATACAAGACTCGTATGGCTTACTCCTACGATGATAAGGTCACGGTACAAGCCGTCAAAGACCCACAGTTTTTCAAAACAAAACATGTATCAGCAATTTATCTCGTAGACCCGGAAACCGGCGACTTGCTCACCTATTGGACTCGCATTAGTGGGGCTGACCCTTATATGTCCCAAAGCACAGTGATTATCACGACTCACAAGCACCCGTGGCTAATAGAGAGTCAGCACAGCGATGGTCTGATGGACATATTTAAAGAAATGCAAAACAACGTCACCGATATGTTCAACAGCCTACGCGACACGTCAAGACTGCCGCCCACAAAGCCAGGTATCTACATCGCCAAAAACGGATTGGCTCTATGTATGCTGCCAAATACCAACTGGTTGTTGGATACCGCGAAATTCAGCGCTAAAGAGCTTACGTGGTCGCAAGTCAAGGAATGTATGCCAAAAGAACAGTTCCCGCTTGAATACCGGGGTCGCGCGCTATGGAACTGAACACTAGGAGACTGAATGCCAGAATTATCAGAATACCGGGCGAATCGTCGGTGACTGTATGTATTGAAGCACTCGGCATGAAGCCAGCGACCAAGGGCAGCTATCGGGTGATAAGCGGCAAGTCAAGACGACAGCCAGGGCTTACCGTCAGCCGCTTAATTCCCGACAACAAAATGGAGAAGACCTGGCGGGACTTTATTTGTCTGGCAGTATCACGGTTAGGAGCTATACCCAAATTTGGCCGTGATTATGCAGTTGCTACCAGTGAGGATTACTACCTAGTCAGACCCAAAAGTGTGAAAGAGTCAGCACGTGAAGACCCGAACGTTAAACCCGATATCGATAAGCTGATACGAGCTACTCATGACGCATTGACCGATTCAGGTCTGATAGCTGACGATTCGATAATCTGCTCAACAAATGCGACCAAGACATACGTGGAAAGCCTTGATAAGGCTGGCGTAATGCTCACTATTGAATGCTACCCGAACACTAAGAAAAGGAAAACAAAAAATGCAAAACCCGGAATCTAACTTCAACTTCATCCCGCTATCTGACCAAACCACGCCAGAAAACACAAACAAACAACCAGAACTTGCTACATGGCAAAAAGTACTTAGAGTCACAGTATCCGTATTCGCCATTGTTGTAATCATAGCTTTGTGTATCGTCGCTCTTGGCTATTCAGTCGGTTGGGCTATCAAAGCCGTCACTTGGGCAATAAGCCAGCTTTGAAAGGTCGGAATATGGTTGTGGTGCAATATCCCTATGTAGATATGTCATATCAGGTCAAATTTGTAGGACCACTTGCGGACAGCAGTGTAGACCCATGTATCACGATAAAACTCATGCCTGATAATGCAGACCGGGTATCCCCTATCTATGCTGGCCTAGGATATTTACTGACTAAGCACGCCAAATTCAGCGATGAAACCGAATTCAAAATTGTACGTGGTGAATTTGAATCTCGTAAGGTACCACTCATGGAACTTATGATTGATAACCGTGGTTATCTCAGCAGCAGATTCGACTTGTACGATATTATCGGTTTTGTCTCAGTCTATCCAAGACCGGTCATTGATAATGCCCCACTCAGCAAATGCCCTCGGTGTAATGCCTATATTTGGGCACCCAATGATGACCAATCGACTGATAAAGACGAATGGTATAACAAGGCAGTAGGCCGGTTTTGCTCATACAGCACACCTAGATTCTGCCTCTATTGCGGTCAGCGGTTCAGAATCTCATACAAGCATGGACGGCAAGACCTTATCTATAAAACCGCGAAAACAGAACGCCATATCACCATCCCAAAACTAAAGGTGAATCAATCATGAACAAACGAAACCCCACTGGCTTAATAACAGTCATAATTTGTAACATCATCGCCTGGCCGAACGCATTTATCTACTTTTACCGCAACACAGCCAACACCATCAGCCTTAAAAGCGCTTGGTTTATAGCTGGGGCAGCAGTCATATGCGGTATCTGTCTTTTAATCACTCTAATCCAATACTTCACTGATGGGGCGAAACGTGGCTAAGCATATCAGACAGACCATGATGGTTGGTAAAGGCTACCAGGCAGTCGGCACAATCACCGACCCTATGCAGATACGGATAGAGCCAAAACGAACACCGGACCTGGACGTGGCCGATACTTATACGGCAGAAGCCGATTTTACAATCCCCCTCATAGATAGGAAACCCATGAATCACTACGATATGGTCGCAAGCCAGGGGAAACTAACTATCCTCGATAAAGAGGATTACGACAGCGACGACGGGCCAAAACTAGACCTGACCCCATACATGGCATACGTCAATGACACAAAGTGGACCATCGACAATAGCGCAAAGATTGACTATCTGGAAGACTCAGCAGAGATAGCCAACCCGTCGCTCAAAGTCCGGCTAGCAGTGGACATGCTCGTGTGGAAGAATGACCATTTTGGATACACTATCTCACCTGGCGGCATACTAGCCGACCTGAAACACGGACTTACAATAGAGGGTCCAGGCGGTGACGACTACATCAATCTGACCCCATATGTTCAAACGGAGAACATAGAGCTTGGTCTTAACAAGAGAACAATCTCAATTGGCAACCGGGACATGTTCATCGAATCAGAGCACATGTTCATCGTAATGGTCACTTTCAGACCGCAAAAGCTAACCGTGCTAGGCAGAAGAACCGAATTAGTCAAGTGAAAGAAACTCCAATGAGTAAAGCATTTGAGATGATATCCGACAAAGGGAAACTATCCATCTACCCGGGTGATGATTCCAAACCAATCGTTCTCAACCCATACATGAGAACCGATGGAATAGGCTGGTTAATTGACAACAGCAAGCATATTAACTACACACCTGACACAGTGAGGATTGACCAACCGACTATAGGGGTTAATCTGGTTGCAGACATGGTGACGTATATAGACGGCAGCATTACCAAGCCGGAAAACGTTGTTGCTGCACATCTCAAACCAGGTCTCGTAATAGACGGGCCAGGGAGCAAGACAATCGACTTAAGCCCATTCATCAACAGAGTAGACCTAACGCTTAATCCACAGACAATCAATGTAGGCGAAAGAGATATATTCGTCAGAGCAAAACACATGTTTCTGATTAGCGTTACGTTTAAGCCATACAAGCTGACCATATTCGGCAACAAAACCTATTTGAATATGGCCGCGTAACCGAATGTTAGGTTTATTAGAGCTAATAGCGAGCAAAGGCATATTCAGGCCCTACCAGGAAGACAATCCACGGCCTGAAAGTCTCAGCTCACTCATAATGATTTTAGGTAACTAATAAAGAAAGGAAACACCATGAGCTACCCATTCGACATGAAAATGAGCCTCAATCAGCTTACGATTGAGCCAAAAGGTCAAGACGATAAACCGATACCGATAGACCTTACCCCATATGTTGGGAACATAGCCGAAAACGTCAGTGTCGATTTAGCGCAACCACAGTTAACCGAACAAAATGCACATTGCTCAATTGACGACTGCAAACCTACGGTACAAGTAAGATTTGCCGTAGACACCATAATAGGAGATAAGTCTTGGCAGAATACCGATGATAAAACCATCATATGGGATTACGCCACAAACAGAGACTCAATCACAGCATTACTCAGAAACGGCCTTACCATCATCAAGACAACCAAAGTGCACAACCCAGATAGCACCGCGACCACATCCATTAACCTAAACAAATACGTGGAACGTACGGCGACCCGCATTAACATCAACATCGACACCATAACAGACCTAGGCGGAACCGTATACATCCCACAAAAACATCTATTTACAGTGACTGCCGAATTCAAACCCAAGCAACTAACCATTGGCACCGTGGAACCATACACTTACAATAACAAGTAACCGTCCACACGAGCCACAAACCAAGCAAGCCGGAGAGGAGACACCATGACAGCCGATACAAGCACACCAAAACCAGAGCGTGACGCTCATGGGCGACTTCTCCCCGGCAACACTGCCAACCCTCAAGGTGTGGGTGGGTTTGCTGAGCACCCGGAGAATCGTTCCGATGGCCGATGGTCTGGCCGTGCCTCAGTCACATTCAATCTCAACCGGTTTAAGGCCATGACCAAGAGCGAGTTGGATAAGGTGGCTGCCGACTCTGATAATCTGACCCAAGCCGAATACCTTGCCCTACAAGCAGTGTTAAGAGCCAGGAAAGAAACTGACATGGGGTTTAAGAATTATCAGGACCTGGTTGACCGGACAGAGGGTAAGCCACGTCAGACCATAGACGCTAGCGTTACACAAGTGGAACCACCCCACATCACTATCGACTTCAAGTAATGATGTCTGAGCTTAGTATGACGATACCGGCAGAGTTCCGGCCGCTATTCTTTTTCCTGAAAGACCCTAGCCGTCCAGACTATCGGTATTACGATTTTAGCGGTGGCCGGTCTAGCGCCAAGTCTACAACTGTGGCTCGCGCCCTTGCTTTAGAGGGTGCCATGTATCCGACGCTCATATTATGTGCCAGAGAGTATCAGAATTCCATCAAAGATAGTGTGAAGCGGCTACTAGAATCAGTGATTGAACAGTATGAGATTCCCGGATACGAGTCCACTGTTGATACTATCCGCAATGTGAACGGTACAGAGTTCAACTTTCGGGGCTTACATAACAACGTAGAGGCAACACTCAAAAGCTATGAGGGAGCGAAACGCTGCTGGGTAGAGGAAGCCCAAACCATCAGTGAAGAAAGCCTAGATATTCTCCTACCTACCATCAGAGCAGAGGGTTCTACCATCATATTCACTCGAAACCCTTTAACCCCGGAAGATGTCATAACCCGTAAATTCGTAAGCGAGCCAACGCCGTTAGTGGCTAAGAGGACCTACCATAAACATGTAACCTGGCGGGTTATGGAGCGTTGCGGCATTTTACCGGCAGAAGTCAAAGCTCAAGTTGAGGAAGCCAAAGGCACCCCGGAATTTGACCATATTTGGGAAGGCCTACCATACGATAAGACCATCAATCAGATAATGAGCTGGCAAAGCCTGAACAAAGCAACTCAGCGTAAACCTGACACTGATGGCGCCGTCAGCTTTGGCGTGGATGTAGCAAGATATGGCAATGACCGTACCGCTGTAGCAGTCAAACAAGGCCGACACCTAGCGGACCTTATATCCTGGCAGCACACGAGCATTACAGAATCAGCGGCCAAGATAGAAGAATTAGCGAATCGCTATCACCCGACCACCATCAATGTCGATGACACCGGCGTTGGCGGTGGGCTGACCGACTCGCTCAAAACTCACCGGTATCCCGTATCAGGTATCAACTTCGGAGGCAAGGCAAAACGCTACGACCTGTACCCGAATGTATCTAGCGAATTATGGTTTGACTTTGCCAGCCAGGCCGACACCATGACCATCAATCCAGACTTGCCCCACCGGCCCGAACTTTTCATGGAGCTGACAACTCGTGAATGGTCAATCAATGAACGCAACCAACGAGTCGTACAATCCAAAGCACACTTCAAAGCTCAGAACCGGGCGTTGGGAAGCCCTGACCTAGCCGACGCTGTGCTACTTGCCTACTATCAGCCGCTGAAACTACCCCGCTGGGATGTTGGTGTATAGTTAGGGAATAACCTGACCTGGTACTTCACAGCCAGTCCAAATTGCCACTGTCAGCAATGTCAGGTACCTTCAGTGGGGTTCACCCCTCACAGTGCCTGACTGTGAGGGGTCTTTTCATCCTCTCCCACGCTAAGATAGCATTAGCGGCAAAAGGAGAGGCATACCCGATGACAAATATTGTGCAGAGTATCAAGAGAGCACTCGGACTACCCGTCAGTCAGCCAGTGCCTCAACAGACTATAAGCCAGTCATTAGCGAGAATTGCTCCAAGCCGTCAGCCCACACCATTAGGGTATGACTGGAATTATCTTGGGACCAATCGTATCGGACGTCACGATTCTTACGATGATATTTTCCCATACAGTAACGCCATAGCCCAAAGATTCTCTACTGTCATTCCATACGCGGTAGGGCCAGACAACAATAGGATAAGCCCGGACCCACCAGCCATTGCCGCATTGTATGCCCCCAATGACACATACTCATGTTTGCAGTTCCTTAAATTCATGGCTATTAACATGCTGACTCAATCCCATTTGGATATCCTCGTATGGACGCGACCGACACCAGGTGGCAACGCCGTACCCGGTGGAACTGTAACCAGAGACAATATCGCCGGGTACACATTCTTGCCTCTCAATAGTCGTGTTTATAACGGCAGCAGAACAGACTGGCACCATAAGGTGACCATGACGATAGATGGCCTTGAACAGCCGGTGGAATTTACCCGGGATGAAGTAATCGCCCTGAGCTACAGCCAGCACCCGGAAGACCCCACCAGGGGTATCAGCCCGGCAATGACAATCCACAAATGGGCGAACCTGAATGACTGTATCGCTGACTTTGAGCAAGGCTTTTTTGATAATGGCGCCGTACCCGCTGGGATGATTGGTATTATCGCCCAATCGCCAGAAGACTTTGAACGTACCAAGGCCCATATGGAAGATTCTTTCCGGGGTGCTGACAAAGCCAACGGCGTACTCTACAATTACATCCCTGTAGACCCACGGGATAACAGGCCCCAACAGCAAGGGAAAATAATCTGGGTACCTTTCCAACAAGCCAACAATAGTCTGGACTTGGATAGCCTGGATAGCATGGTCAATAATCGTCTGGCTAGTGGAATGGGTGTGCCTGATATCGTCAGAGGCATAGACGATAGCCAAACCTACAACAATGCGCAAATGGCCGAACGCTCGTTTATTGAGAATACGCTCAAACCGCTCCTGATGACTGTCTGGGATGTGTTTCAATTTGAACTTGACCGGATAACTGGCGGGTTGGGTTATGCTATCAACTTTGACCTTGACCTACCGGCACAGACGGATGTGGAAAACGTTCAGGCTCAAACCCAAGCCACCCAAGTATCTACGCTAATCACACTCATTAATGCTGGTGCCAGTGTGCAAAGCGCCGTTAAAGCTCTTGGTCTGCCAGAAGAATACGCCAGTCTGGAACTCAAACCGGCAGTGTCAGCGGTCCAGACAGAACAGAGCCAACAGCCGATAACCAATATCGTCATGAGCCAGCCACCACAGCAGATACAGCAAGAATCAGCCAAACAGCTCAACTCGGCACCAACCGGCGATAGCAAGCCTAGAACCGATTATGAAAAAGTCCTAGACGTGTCAAAGCACATGCTCCAAAGCCTGGTAGATATCGCTCAGCGAGGCAAATACAGTCTGGAAGACGATATTGACCGTGTTGCCGTCGAATGGGTAGATGGCACCTACGCTGCTTTGGAAGACCGGATACTACAATATGCGAAAACCAACGGGGTCACATTACGCCAAGCTGTAATAGAGCTAGCAAAGACCGACCCGGCTGTAAAGGATATCGTGAGCCAGACCACGGATGAACAGTGGGCGAATCTCTACGATTGGGACACTCTACCCATGGGGTATAAGAATGCTTACATGCAACGCCTGACCCATGTAGCCCAAGACGCAACACATAATGGGTACAACGCGATTCAGAAAATACTCACTAAGGCTGACAATGAGCAGTGGGACCACGATAAACTATTCGATGAACTGGCAGCGTTTGTTGATGGTGATAGGGCCGCATTGCTCGCCCGAAATGAGACTGTAAACAGCCAGCGGCTGGGCGCCCTATTTAGTGCCAAAAATATGTCTGATGACCTAGGAGTTGAAATATCCAAAGTATGGACCGCTGTAGTGCCTGACCCATGTCCTTTCTGTGCCCGGATGAATGGCAAAGCTATCGGTATCGATGACGTGTTTATGAAGTTGGGCGACTCTGTGACCATCGATGGCAAGGACTATGTAAACACATTTGCTGATAAACAGACCTGTGATGGTCACCCCAACTGCCGTTGCGTACTCACTTATAAGGTGATGGGGGTCAAGTCATGACATATGAAATACACTGTCACAAATGTGGGCGTTTTCTAGGCACCGGCACAACAAGTATGAGCCTTGACCTGAAATGCTCCAACTGCAAGGCATTAGACCACTATCAGTACGTAGATTTGGCACACTATGTTCCAAATAGTAAACACCACATGTCATTATCAGATGTACACTGTGAGTAGTGCAAAAGCCCATTTAAGGACGCGCTAAAGATAACAGACAATCAAGGGGTAGTAGATGACCTATAAACAGTCATTCGCAACCTCGGCACTAGCGGAATCTATCCAATCTGATGGCCGGAATCTGACATTTGTCGCGAACTCGGGGCAGATGATGGATAACGGACAGACGGTAGACCTATCAACTTTAAGAGCGCCCCTCATGGATGGCTCTCACAAGCTGGTAGCTGACCTGACTGATGATGATGATATCGCTTTGCCGCTCCTAATTGACCACATGCCAAGTATCGAATACCAAGCCGGGCGAATTACCAGGCTATGGCTGGATGATGATAATGGGATGATGGCAAGGGCCAAACTCAGCAATGTGGAAACTGGCGACCTGGTATTACAGCTCGCTAAGGATAATGCTCTGACCAACAGTTTCAGTATCAACATTGATTACGAGTCTGCCCCTGGCCGTGATGGTGTAATCAAGGACGCGAATTTGGACGAAATATCAGTGGTGTTCAAGGGTATGGACCCTCGGGCAGCATTTAAGAGCGTTTACAGTAAAGGTGGAAAAATGCCTGGAAAAGTAATGCTAGACACATCCGAACTCGAAAAAACCGTCAGCAGCTTTAAACTGGATGACGATGAAAAGCAGAGTCTGCTTGCCGCTATTCAGACTGCACTTCAAGGTGTGGCCGATAGTATCAGCTCTGCTGTGGATGATGTGTCGGAAAACAGCGATGATGATAATAACGACGATGATGGTGGCACCCCGTCTGCCTCTAGTAATGGAGCACCACCTGAACCCAACCAGTCAGCCAATGGCAAGACGGCTACCAACGCATTCGGGAAGCCGCTCATTATCAGAACCCCGACCAATAATGACGTGAAAGGGAACAACGTGAGCTTGGCTAAGACTCTAAACACACGGAAAACATACCTCGACAGCAAGCAAGCGTTTAACGACTATGCAGAATTCTTGTTCTCTCACAAGAGCGAGGATGGTGAGCGTCCCGGTCATGACATGAAGCGCCAGTGGGCAGAATATGCGGCCAAGAAACTGAACGAGCACGCCAGTTTCAGCATTGACCAACAGTCTGTTGATGACATGATTCCCAAGTCAGTAGTTGACGCTATCAATGACGTTTTCAACACTCAGGGAACTGGCGTTTGGCAGTCATTCAACAAGACCGGATTGGACACCCCGCCCACCATCGGTGAGAATGAGATTGGCCTTGATAGGGACGATGGACGTGCCCATGGCTACGCTGTTTCAGACTATGGGACAGCCAAGAAAGAGGAAGCCATTAGTCTTCGGACCCGGCGCTTTGAACTGGACATGGTGTACAAGTACACAAAAATGCACCGTGGCGACTTGCGCCGTACTCAGACCCCCGGTGCTCTACTCCGATACATCCTTTCTGAAATGCCCGCCCGCCTGATTAACACTCTCGAACGTGCCGCAATCATCAATAGTGTAGACGCTACTGCTCAGCCGCAAGACTGGGCTGACATGGCAATGTTCCGCTCTATCTACGATGATTCGCTCCAGACAGAAGCCTCTGCTGGAGACCGGACCATCCCCGGTAACAAGTTTGCACTGACTTATGTCCAACAGCCGGGAGAGACTCTGGCCGAAACCTTTAGTCGTGCCTCTAGCCGTATCAAGGCAACCGGTGCTAAGACTCTCGTGACTTCGGAACAGACCCTATCCGATATCCGGTGGTCCAAGGACAACGAAAACCGAACATTGCTGCCAATTGGTGCTGCTATCGAACCCGTGCTCAATGTTTCTCAGGCCATTACTCCCGAATGGTGGTTTGACCGGGACAGTGCCAAGGCACTCGGCGTTATCTATGTAGGCGGCCAGTACGATATCTTCGGTGACAACGGACCGGAAGCATTCACCAACTTTGCCCTGAGAACCAATGAGAACGAGTTTCTGCAAGAGATTTACACTGGTGGTGGTCTTCGTACCATCAAGTCGGCAGTGGTTGTTAAGGCTGCTCCCGCGCAAAACCAGTCTGCCTCTTTCGGGTACACCGGTCCAGTACAGAATGGTCAGCCTGTCCAGAACACTAACACTGCTCAGGCTCCCCAAGCTCCCCAACAGCAAGTGCAACAGTGACCTATAAATGATATAGTGTCACTGGCGAGGCACATCGCTAGACCCCTCACGTATCATAGAGATATGTGGGGGGTCTCCTCATACTTAGAAAGGTATACTATGGCGTGGCTGACAGCGGATGACTTAAAAAAACGGTTTGGCGACTCGATAGGCGATATCGAACGGTATTACCCTGTAGCTTTTGCGAAACTGAACGCTCTGACTTGCAATGCAATAAACATAGAGTCCAATGCTGATTTGACTGGCATTGTAGGCGGTGACGGGGTGACAGTCAGGCTACCAGACTGGTACACATCAGTAACCAAAGTGGCTACATCAGATGGTAAGACTATCAATCCCGATATGTGGACTTTTACACCGGCAACATCGGACGACTCCATCAGCGCGGATGATGAAACCAAATACGGTAGCACACTCAAATTAGCCGATGAACGAAACACTGGTGAAATGCTCACGGTCAGTGGGCACCATGGGTTTGCAACACTACCGATGGAACTTAAGAACGTCATTATGTCGCTGATGGCAGCATATCAGAATCGTGCTATCGGGACTGACCGGATAAAAAGCAAGTCGATAGAAGACGTATCCGTGTCACAAGACAGTCAGTCAGGTCAAACACCGGAATCTATAGCAATGGAGACGGGGCAGCCACTTGTAGACAAATGGAGTCTCTGTACGGACAAGTATTATCTTGGCGAGCTTGGCTACCCGTCCAAAAAGTGGAACCCACCATACTATGTAGGCTCGGAAGAACGACTAGGGGGTAACCATCATGTCATTGGTAGCGTCTTGTGACCCATTTGAGCTTTTTCCGCATCAAGTTGAAACTGTAACTCTTAAGCAGTTGCCGACTGCTCCAGGTCTCCAGGGAAAAGTGATAGCGGATAATGTGCATGTTATTATCAAACGGCACACAGCAGCTAGGATGGGAGTCATGGCAGATATCGGCTATGACG
>JAAOBB010000036.1_pt1 | contig 15712 bp, 18 predicted proteins | sample 7267541 | NCBI WGS metagenome assembly JAAOBB01 (sample SAMN14345205, study PRJNA599270) | viral metagenome | isolation source: viral-like particles (VLPs) isolated from bee gut | host: Apis mellifera | place: Switzerland:Lausanne | collected 2017-01/2018-02 | reverse complement strand
GGGAAAATTGGTCTATACCACCCCCTAAAAAAATAATTGTTGTTTTAAAAATAAATTTAAATTATAATTAAGATAAATTTTGAAAGGAAGTGTATAAAATGGAAAATGAAACCAAAGACACGCAAGAAGAAGTTTCACATGAAACACAAGACGGAGAAATTTATAATCAATTGTTAGATTTGTTAAAAAACATGTCTGAAAATCTTTCGGGCTTAAATGAATCTTTAGTTCAACTTAGAAATGAAGTTAGGGGTGATGAAAAATCAGACGAACCGGAACCAGAAAAAGATGAACAACCAGAACCGGAACTAGAAAAAGATGAACAAACGGAATCGGAACCGAAAAAAGATGAAGATGAAATTGAAGAAATAAAGGAAGGACTAGGATTATAATAATGAATGATTTAATTGAAGATAAAAATAGTAATCGTGGATTCACAGAAAGTTCATTTAGTGATTTTAAATTCTCGAAACAAAGAGAATTAAATAATGGTATGTCGATTGTAAATAACGGTCAAAATGAATATCAACGTAAGATGTTCAATTTAGGGGGTAATGATTAATGGTAGTAAAAAAAGATAGTGTATTACCTAATTTAGTGAAATCGTCAATGGATGAATTCAACAAAAATTATCACACTGATTATAGTTGGTCAACTCAATGGGTTAAAGGTGAAAATTGGACTAGTGCTGGTACGCAATTTGAAACATATATTAATAATTTTTTATTTCCAAAAATTCGCGAAACAACTTTAGCTCAACAGAATTTGGGTAATAGATTTGATTTTCTAGCAAAAGAAATCGGTGATATGACAGCAGTTTTGAATGAAGATTATGTAATTCTTGATTCAACGCCAACTGGTTTAAATCTTTCAAAACCGGAAGAGAATATGTTACGTGCTAATTATCCAAAAATGGCAACTAAGTTATATAACGGTTGTAATTTTCTTAAAGAGAAATTCACTCTTAACGGAAATGACGCCGTATTAAACTTTCAAACTATTGGTGATGCGGTTAGTTATGTAATGGCAGTCTATCGTAAACGCGTATCTGATATTAATATGTATGAAGAACAGATGATAAAGTCAATGATTGTCGATTATGGATTACGTAATGTGAAAGATAGACGAAAAGTTAATTCACGTGACGAATTAGCGTCAACTATTGGTGAAGCGTTACTAAATATTCAAAATAATAGTTGGAAGCATAACGAAGCAAGTGATGCATCAGGTGGTTCAATTGCTAGATATTCAACTTACACACCACTTAAAGATGTATTTATTTTAACTACCGACTCAATGAAAGAGTTCTTATTAAATACTGTTGTCGCAAACACATTCCAAGCGGCAGGTGTAGATTTTACTGATAGAGTAATATCATTTGATGATTTGGGTGGTACATTTAGAGTGACTAATAATGTTACTCTAGCGAATGACGCAACAGTGGATAAATTACATGCTATGGGATTCTATGAAAGTATCAAAGGTGAAGTTATCTATAAAGATACTGTAATTCCTTTTGATGTAAGTAATTTAGATGAATTTAAGGGCAATGTAGTTGAAATTAAACCAGATGGTGATTTATTCGCAATCGTTATGGATATTAATTCGATTGGTTATAAACGCAAAACAGCCGGTATGCTTAAACAACCATTCTACAATCCAGAACGTGATGAAGTAACATATTGGTTGCATTATCAGGCACAAAGATATGTTCGTCCATTTTTCAATAAAGTTGTTATTTCGGGTACGAGTGGAATGAATCCGGCAGATAAACACGTTATTGATTAAGGAGAAATTATTAAATGGTATTAGAACATGGATTTTTTCCCCCTTATGGGGGTGAAGAAGATGGCGTTGGAACGCACAAAGATTGGTTAACATTAACACCTAAAGAGTTAAATCAAGTACCTATTGATAATGATTATGATTCAGGCGTTGAAGTATCACAAAAAGATAAAGCTACGCAAATGATTATTAGGCAACGAAATGCCTATAGAAAAATTATTTTTAGTCGTTATCATGAGATTATTTTAAATATACGTGATTATATTAATGTTCCTGTAAGTTTTAATAGATTGAAATGTGAATATTTTTTACGAAGTGGAATGGCGGTTGCAGTAGGTAAAGATGCATTAGGTAATTTTCAATTATTAGGTACTGTTAACGATACTAATACTGTTACTAATGCTTTTACACCGTATTCTAATAAACGATTAACTGGCAAAGATATTAATTTTGTAATTCCGAATAATTTAATACCAATTGATTTAAAAAATTACCAAGAAATTACTGAATTAGATAATGCACAAACTGGTGATTTTGTAATTTTAAGGAATAAACCTTTTACATTTACGAATGATATGGCAATTGTAAATTTTTACGCGGATAGATTAGCTGAGTTAATGGCATCAAGATTAAGTTTAATTTTACAAGCAAAGGTTACTAGTGTAATTCCTGTTGAAAATGGAAATAGTGAAGATGCAGACCAAATCGCCGCTAATCTTTTAAATGGCGCACCCTATTTAATCATGAATAAGGATAGAATGCGATTAAAAGATATGGTGGTAACGATTGGTGATAGCTCAATTCCCGAACGTATTAAAACATTAAAAACTGCTTTTAATGATGAACAAAACGAGTTAAATAATATGTTGGGTATTAATACTGTTGGCGTGGATAAGGCTAGTGGTGTATCAGATAAAGAGGCGGATAGTAATAACGATTATGTTACATCTACTACTAATATGTATATTCGCGGTGTGCAACATGGTTTGGATTTGTATAATACAAGATTTCATAAAAAAATGTATGTATATATGAATCAACCTTCACTCGCTGAATTAAAATTAGGCGGTGATGATTAGTGGTACAAACTACTACAACGATTAAGGATATTATGCAATCTGAATTCATTAAACGTGGAAAAAATGAATGGGTTAATAAAATTAATGGAAAAACACAAATTACCGACAATAATCGTTCGTTTGCATTTATCTATAAAATTATGGAATACGATAATGATACTGATGAGATTGTGACAGAAGAATTTTTTAATCGTGTTCGTTTATCAAATATTGATGCTGATAAATATTTCAAAAAAATGTTCTGTAATAAATTTATTGACCGTGAAATAGCACCACAAACTGTTGAAGCTTTTGCTAGTCGCGTAACTACATTATATTTGCAACGTTCAACTGAAATAACAGTGTTATATGAAAAGTTAGAAGATTACTTTCTTGGTAAGTCTATAAGTGATGCGCACGACAAATCAGGATATAATCAATTAACGGCAACGTTGCCACAAGATGAAGTTAATATGGATTTATCCGCTAATACGCAAGATTTTGCTGACGATAACAGTATTAATCGTGCATTTGATGATAATAATCGTGTTTCAACAACTGCTAATCCGGATAATATCGCGAAACTTGCGAAAGTTTGGGAAGAAATTTTTACAACTTTTGATTTAAGTTGTTTTTTACAAATTTATTAATAGAAAGGGGTAATATATGACTGTAATTGAATTAGGTGGAACCGAGCCTAGTGCAAAACCACCAAAACCAAATCAACCGGGTAATCCTAATATACCGTTCGAGCCTACAGTAGATAATAGACCACCTATAATTGCGCCGGAAGAATGGTTACAGATAAGCGCCGGTTTGCAAACGTCAAACCTAAATGACGGACGTTGGAATATGCGCCGTTATGCACCATATTATAACGATAAAGCCGACTATAACACGTCCGCAAAATCATACTATGATTATCTATCGCGTTTAAATTATCTACTTGACCAATATCGTGATGCAATTAATCAATTGTTACGCCGTGAGATTATTACGGGCGAAACTACAACGATTAAAATGGCGCAAGATGGTAATTGGGAAACCGAAGATGATATTACATTGACAGCCATTGTAAAAATATCTAAAGAAATACATTCAATGATGGATCACTCTAAAAAGCAATATGATTATCATAATGCTATATGGGACGACGGAACGGGTATTTTTGCAAAAGATTTTACTGATGAAATAGATGATATATGGGATAATATTTTCGATTTATGGGACAATGTAAATCAAATATGGACTAATGTATACAATATTTATACTATCTTATCAGGTCAATGGACTAGTTATGATGAATCGGCTTATGCAATTCACACAAAGGGACAATTTAATCTTACAAAGGGTGATTTAGGCGGTAAAGGTGTATTCGTATATACTCAAGACGTTCATAGTGGTTATAATGTACGTTTTCAAGTCGCAACAAGAAATGGTTCAATTGGGTGTACTAATACGGCGGCAGTTATGTTAGGACACGGTGACCATAGTATTACAGCATCTTATGTTTTCGGCATTAAATTTTTAAGTGGATATTTAGCCGATTGTGATTTCTCAAAAATATCTAATATACGGCAAGACGGTAATGCGGTTTGGAATATTTTGGGTAAAGGAAATAAATGGCCTGCATATGTATCTGTTGTACCGCAAGTAAGTGGTGATGATGCAGTAGTTGCCATTCAAAGTTACGCGGACGGGAACAATGACCAATTGCCGAGTTCGTCAATGAACACATGTAATATTAATGTTAGTTTTTATGTACCTAAAAATAAATAAGGAGTGAATAAATGGCTAAAGATTTTGTTCGAAAAATAGTTGGTGTTAAATCAATTCAAGATTTACGTGATTGGACTAATAAAATCGGTGATATTATTGTTAAAGACGGTATCCATGGGTACTTGCGCACCGAAGATGAATATAAACCAATTACGTTCCCTATGATATGGGATTACGGTGTTGATGCAGATAAAAAAACACGTTCGGATTATTATGTAAATGCGAAAGGTGTACACCAATTAGACACTAAAGAAACAGCACAACGTAAGTATGATTTAACTAGCACTGATATTAACGATGAACGTTCTATCGCATCAACTGGTGTATTATCGCAATGGCGAATTATGCAGTCGCAAGTTAATCATATAGATAAATTTAAAACGGGTACAACAAGGCAAGTTACTGTTTCACCTAATGAAGTAAGGAATTATATTTATGTAAATAATGTTAATAATAACTTTTCTAGTAGATTAACTGAAATTATTAACGAAAGTATGTACCGTAAATTAATTAAATCTAATATGGTTTATCATCAAACAGAATTTAAAGAACAATATGAAAATCATATTAAAGGAAATGGCGTTACATATGACGCTGAATTATCATCAAGTGATAATAACGGTTTAGGTGACCGAGTAGATATTGATTTATGGTGCAATCGAAATAATATTTCAATAACGTTAGATGAATCGCAATTTGTTGAAAAACATTACGCCGGTGATAAAGAAAATAATGTGTTATATGATTTCGGGGTTAGTGACGAAAATGGAAAAAATCTTGAAACTGGTGTAGAATTCACTGATAAAAATAACGTTGCTAATTCTACATTACGTTCATTAGGTAAGGATTTAACGATAACTAATGATAACAGTAAAATAACGATTACTGGTGATAATGCAACAGTTAAATCTTTTATTGCAACATTAGATGATATGTTAACAATAACTAAGCGATTTAATGCAGTTAATTCAAGAATTGACAATTTACAACAACAAGTAAATAGTCTACAATCGTCAATTAATAGTTTATCAAGTCGCGTTAGCGCTTTAGAAAGATAGGAAATTAAAATGAGTAAAAAGTTAACAGAAGTTACTTTTTACCAAAACACGCCCTTTACTGATTTTCAGAATTATATTGATTTTGGTAGTAACAGTAAACGTGACGTGTTTTTTAATACCCACTATCAACCGCAAAAAGTAGCATTGGATTTTAATATGGTTCGAGATAGGTTGACAATAAGGGTTGGTAATAGTGTAGCTAACTGGAAGTTTTTAAGTGAATGTAATTATTTAAGTTTTATTAATACTTACGACAGTATTAGATACTATTGTCAAGTTACGGAAGCAAAATATATAAATGAACAAGTGACAGAATTAAATCTTGTTATTGACGGATTAATGACATTTTGTCAAGGTGGAATTGAAAAATATGCTAAGAATGTTACTATTGTGCGTCAACATTTACCAAAAGTTGTGTTTGACGAAAACCTTGATAGTATTAGATTAGATGGCGATATTCTTAATTTTTCATCTAAAAAGTACATCAAACAAGAATGTTATGCTATGACAGATTTGGACGTTATTTTTAGAACAAGTGTAGATTTGTCGAGTGATTTTGGAACGGTTGATAGTCCTAAGGTAGTAACATCTACTGGTGTCACATTTGATAAAATAGTTTCGCCCCAAAATCTATACATGACACCGTATTCTAAATTTAACGAATTTATGCACACGATTAAAAATTATCCGTGGATTGGACAAAATATAACAAGTGTTCTTCTTGTACCGAAAAATATGCTAGATAGTGGAAAATTCTCTAAGGTAACAATGAAAAGTGGTTCATTTAATGACTTATATACTTTCGACAATCGCGGTATCAGTAAAAATTTAGGTGAGATAACAAGCATTAGTAAAAGTTTTGGACAATTATTAGATATTTTTTCAGTTCGCAATCATCAAGAGTTATTACGGAATGGGTATTGTGATATTGAAATAACTAATTTTCAGGGTCAAAAATTAAATATTAATATTGGCGAACTCGATAAAAATGATGCACTTAAAATTATGGCGGACGTAGTTATTGGGTATAGTAATCAAATGTACTTTTACATCAAAGGGTATAAATCTCGCGGCGAGAATTCAATCGGTAACTTACCGGCAGGAAGTTATATTGAAGATAGTATACCATTTACGAAATTTGACAGTGCGCCACTTTTAACAGACCAATATGAATTATCAAAGGCTAATACTGCTAATCAAAGAGATTTAGCTCAAAAAAATCTTATATCAGGTCAAATTGGAACCGTTATGGATAATTCAGCACCAATACAAGATAGATTTTTTAGCGCTGTATCATTAACATCTAATGCGTCAATGGGTGCGGTAATGGGGCGTTTTTCAGATGAATGGCAGTATTATCGTAAACTTAACGCTGAAATGGCGGATAAAAAGTTAACACCGCCAAGTGTTTCCGAAATGAGTACGGAAAATGCCTTCCCAGTAAAGCAAGGATTTTTTGGAATTACGGTACAATATTCAAGGGTAAACGATACGGATATAGATATAGCAAAGCAATATTACGCACAATTCGGGTATGACTGGCAAAGCACTGGTAATCTGTATTCAACAAATTCAATGAAATATCTAAATTACGCAAAATTTAGTGGTAATTGGATTATTAATGACCGTCATGTACCACAATCGATAATGGAACAAATACGCGCACAATTTCAAAATGGCGTAAAGATATGGCACAATCCCGATAATGTAGATAATCCGTTTATCCAAAACATTGCCGACAAAAATACGTGGGTGTAATTATGGTTGTATATAAAAAATACGGAATGAAAGTTTATAAGCGATTATTACGTACTAACTTTAATTCGGATTTTGGTGTAGATAAAGATAAATTTATCAATAAAGTATGGGGCGTATGTAATGCTACACCAACTAATATCATACATAGGCGCGGTATCGGTTTAGACGATTTTAAAAAAAATTATGTACCTATTATTCAAAAGCATCTCGGAAAAGGTGCATATGTAATGTTTTTATGCATATGTGCGAATGAAGGGGGTGGTGGTACTAATACGTTTATTAATAACAAAGTTTCGCCGCATAGTGACCCGAAACAGATTCTATTAGATGACTGCAAAATTATCAAAAATGCATTATATTCATTTAATTTACCCGTTTGTCGTTCGGCGCATGAAGTTCTAGGTGGAACACCGTATGTACCGGATAAAGCTAATGAAGATATAAATGTTTTAAATTCTTGCAAAAAAGGAACCGTGGGGCGTTATTATATACCATTAACAATGGCAGGTAATTCATGGGTTTTTGCGACAAAATGGACTACAGCACATCAAGGACCGGTACCTAATTGTTATTACGGTAATCCGTATGATGACTGTATTAATTACATTACATCTTGCGGTGGTAAGATTAACGGTGCCGGCGGTAGTAGTGGGGGTAGTAGTGGTTCTACCCCTGCTGAAAATGCGAAAGACTTAGCAACATCAATAATTGAAGAATTACAGCGTGCATTACGCTTTGATATTCATAATATTGCGAAAACCAATTATTATGAAAATGCTTTCATAAGTGCCGAAAGAACGTATAATAACACGTACAAAATAAGGTTTAGACGTGATTTTATTCAAAATATAGTGAACAATGCTACAGAAAATGTTAACGACAAAGACCCCGACAATAACAAGGCGGACGATTTTAATGACACGTCTGTTAATGCAGGTAAATGGGTATTTCCGGTTAAAGGTAAATTGGGTATCAGTGACCCGTGGGGTAATCGTGCATGGCGTGTTAATGCAAGAAATCCCACCGGTTTCCATGACGGTATGGATATAGGTAACGCGGCACAAATTCCCGAGCATAAAATATACGCATGTCATTCGGGTAAGGTAGTCTACAGCGGATATATGATGCCCGAGTTAATGTGGGTTATAATCATTGAAACTGGTAAATATCACATATGGTACCAAGAGTTTACCTCAACCGCTAATAATGTAGCGGTAAAAGTCGGTGATAAAGTTAAGGCTAAACAATATTTAGGCTATGTTAACGGTACACATGTACATGTCGGGATTACAAAACAGAAAGATAGGAACAAGGCATTAGCCAGTGCCTTTACTAATAACGGCACGTGGCTCAATCCTTATAAATTTTTTGGAAATAAAAGGTGGTAGAATATGAAGTTCAACAATGAATTTAATTTAGGTGCAAACGAAGGTTCGCCTAACAAGGCAAGGAAACGATTTATTATAATTCACGATACAGGAAATGAAAATAACAAAGGTGCCAATAGTGGACGGAATGAAGCCGCTTTCATGAAATCGCACTGGCGAGATGCCTACACGCACGCGATAGTTGACGATACAAATGTCTATATAGTGGGCGCACCCGAGTATGTAGCGTACGGCGCTGGTATGGTTGCTAACGACAACTCACCAATGCAAATTGAACTTGCGCATGTTGATAGTAAAAAAAGATTTGACAAATCTTATAGACTATGGATAGAAACAATTCAATATTTTGCGAAAAAATATGGTATACCATTAACGCTCGATACTGATATTCATTTAAATGGGATAAAATCACATAAATGGGTATCTGATAATATCTGGGGTGACCATACAGACCCTTACGGTTACCTTGCTAAGTGGGGTATATCAAAGCGTCAACTGCAACTTGACCTTGTTAAAACTGATACAACCAATGTTGTAAATGAATATTACCAATCGGCTAATCAAGTTAAAGCATTAACTTCTGTAAGTAGATACAAAGATAAAGCTTTTAAGCAGAAAGTCGACACGTACCCTAAAGGTACACTTTTCGATATTAACGCAACAGTAAAATATGGTAGTATCACAAGATTTAAATTAGCGAATGGACTATACATAACCAGTAATAAAAAATACGTGAAAAAAATAAAATAATAAAAAAAGCATGTAATTAAATAATTACATGCTTTTTTCTTAGCGCTTATTTTTCGGTGGTTGATTGTCGAAAAATTTTAGTATGAATTCCGGTAATTTTACCCCAAAAGCGTCTAAATTTTCTACCAACGATAATAAATCAGGTACGATTAAGCTATAGATAAAAACATCAAATACTTTATCATAGTCGTATATATAAAATATTGGGTAAAGAAATAATGGTAAACATAATATCACAATCTTTTTAATAATACCATTAAAATTTATAGATGATGATAATCTATGATTTTTTAATGCTAGTGCGAAACCGGTAAGATAATCGGTTACCACGATACAAACTAAAGCAACATATACTTCATGTTTACCGAAACTTGATACAATATTAATAAAATCAATCATTATTTTTTTCTCCGTCTACAATTTGTTCATTAATCATCTTCTCGCTTATTATTAAAAAATTAATATTACGATTACTATTATTATGTGCTTTAGGCACAATTTCGTCAATGCTATATGAACCAAATGGCGATTCGATATAGAGTATATCTTCTGGTTCTTCAATATTTTCATCAGCATGTTCTACAATTGTTTCCATAGCAATTTTTACAATTTTTAAACTGTTTTTATTCATTATTTCAGGGTAAGGGTGACCGCTATCTAAATTAATTGTCGCATCATAAATGGCAATTGTACCGACATTAGTACGATAATTTCTTTTCGATTTAACCGCTACACCTGCATGAAATTGGGTATTTATAAATTTTTCAAATGGCATATCCAAATCAAAACTATCTAATGGTACACCGCCGGCGTGTATAATAATTTTTCCATTTGTTTCAAAGGCATATTTTTTATGATTTAACAAGTACATTTTTTGAATCCTATGTTCTTTTTTAAATGCACCTAAATTATAATCATTGATAAATTTTTCATCTACTTTATCAATAGCACGGTCATCAATGTATAGACTATCCGTATCACCGTAATAAAGATAATTATCAATATCATATGGTGACAATGTTTGTAATGGTTCTAATAAATTAAATAACGCTTGACTTGTGACAAAAATACTAAATATTTCATTACGTTCTGTATTTTTAAATCCTTTAGGTACACTGATAAGCTCATCATTTTCATAGTCATATCTAAAATAGTTATAATATGGACGTAATGCAGGTAATCCATAGATACCATTTAAAATAACCTTTGAAATAGCAATCTCTTCTGGCAATAGTTTATGTTTATTTTTTTCATTTAAAATCTTAATATCATTAGGATTACTGCAATCAACTATATTATCATTTTTACCTTGTGTTTTTTTAGCATAATTAATTGCTAAAATATCCCTAGCGTCAAAACTACACGTACTAAATTTTAACCATGCACACGTATTTAATTCAGTAATTTTTTCATTGTTGAATAAATTAAATAATTTTATCGTGTTTGTGTTAATGTAAACATTTTCATAAAAATTTGAATAATATTTAACTAACAACTTTCGTAAAAGTTTAGAATTTATATCTTTTATTAACATATTAAATTCATCAGCGGTTATTTCATATAAGTAAAAATTATGGTCATTGTCATTAATTTTTATTAAATCGCTTTCATCTGAATAATCTAAAAGCATATACGGGATTTTCGAATTGTACATAACATTTGGGTAACTCGAATTAATATCAAGACTAGTAATATCATGGTTAATTATTTCTCCGACATACTTATCATTATAAAAATTCAATCCACCCTTATAAAAATGTTTTAGGTAGTCAAATAGATTTTCATTTCTAAAGTCATAATCAGAATATTTAATTTTTTGTTTATAATTCAACGAACCGGTTAATTGAAACTTTGATAATGGGCTAACTTCATACTCTTTTAAAATGTTTTGAGAGAATGTAATTTTATTAAAATCAAAACGTGGATAAATTTTGTCAAAATTATAATAAACATTAGCTAATAACAATACATCATTATCAATATAATGTAATTGCTTTTCGTCAAGGCTATCATGAATTTTTTTAGCGTAACCTTTTGACGCGATATAACTTAGGTCAAACGATAAATTATACTTTGTATAATTAAAATCTGATTTTAATAAATCTTTATCAATCAGATTAAGATTATACATGGTTTCACCGAGTGAGCGTAATGAACGCCCACCAGTTTTAGGTAGTGTGTCAACCGTATAATACGTAAGCTTACTATTTTCCAATTTAAATACTAATTCTAAATTAGTTGATGCTTTAACGCGTTTCTCCAAAACCATATTTTTACTAACTTTTGTTTTTGCAATAGCCGTACTATCTGGTTCGACTTGTGAAACATACATTTGACGGTGTTTTAAATCGTACTCATTTAATAACTGATATAAAAGATAATGATTATCATAACCGTTGCCGTTATGAAAATATAACTTTATCTTGCATACATGCGTAACATTACGTTCTATTGTTTCTAAAAATGTTTTAAAATCAAAAAACGAATGGTCACATTCAATATTACCGGTATCTTGATTAAAATAGGCACATGCAACCGAAAATACTTGATTTTTAAATTCGCTAGGCTTTTCATAACCTGCTTTCTCGTTAAATTGAAATGTTTCAATATCACAAAAAAGGTTAATCACCTTAGCGCTAGTTTGCTTTTTTAAAAAATTAGCAAGTAGTACCATAGCAATTAACCTCATTTTCTAACATTAAAATAATTAACTATTTATCATCTTCGACAGTTTCAAATTGGTCATCAACACCAAAGTAATCAATTGATTGTAATTCCAAATCACTCGCTTTACCTAGCATTGCAACGACACGAACAAATTCATTACCACTATTATCTTTAAATTTCATAATCGCAAATTCATAATTTTCACCCTTAACATTAGGCTTAGTATCGTCAAATAAAACTCGTTTTTTAGTTTTTGATTCAGTATCGTACATCTGAAGATTGCCACTAAATTTAGTCATAACAAAACATACTTCTTCTTTTGTATCGTTATCAGTGGCTTTATACACCTTTAATCCAAAGGCAGTTAAGATTTTTTCATCTGCCGGATTTACATAGATAGTGATACCTTTAGTTTTAACTTGATTGTCATATTTATCAGAATGGCGTGTTGTATAAAAACGCGCATCTTGAATTTTTAAAATATCAATATCATTTTTAGACTTTTCTACAATTACTTTAACCATTTTAATATTCCTTTCTTGGTTTCAGTTTTAATAAATTATTTACAATAATAATATTAACAAAATAGTTATTAGTTGACAATACTTTTTTAATAAAAAATATCAGAAAAATATTCTTTTATTAGACGCAACTTAGTACGCTTATTTTGTTCTTCATAAATCTCTTTTTCATCATCTTTCGCGTTACTTTTTATCGGGACTGGTGGGCGTACTTCCGCAATCATATCTTCATAATCAAGACACTTTAAACGTGGGTTATTATCAAATTGAGTAATAGTAAAAGTATTAGCATAACTAATATTACCGTCATTATGGTCATAAGCTAATACGTCACTATAATAAGTATCATCTAAATACTTAACATTATCTTGTAAACCTATTAATACAGTAGTAAAATGTATTTTTTTCGGCTTTTTATACGTAATTTCAAGATAAAAATTATTTTCTTCATCATAATGGATAATTAAATATTGTTCATTATCCATTTTTACGCCTACTTGATTTTTAAAATGTGTTAAATCATGTGCGCTTACTACCAAATCTTCATTGGTACGGAACTCACCCGAATAAGAACTATCATCATCACTACCGGCGAACATATCAGTCTTAATATTATTTAAACTTGATAAATTTTTCCAACGTTCAATAACGGTGTCGCCATGTTTTTCAATAGTATTAATTTTCTGTTTTTCTAAAACACGATAAAGGTCAAAGTATGACAATAATGGACTATCAAAATTAACCGGATTACCTAATAACATAATTTTAGGTGTTGTCAACACATCATTATTATCTACAGGACGCGCAACACTTTCATATATTGTTTTTAAACGTAAAGCTTCATCTGGTAGGTAGTCACCTTTAAGTGCGATAAATTCGTCATAAACAATTAATCTATAGTGTTTCAAAATTGTCGAACTATATTTCAAATCTGTCGCACTATTTAATTCAGTCAATAAGCATATAGCTTGGTCGTTAACGTACATTATCGAATACTGCTGTTTATTGTCAAAATATATCGCTTTACGCGATAGCTCGAAATTTTCCATTAAAATTTCCTGCAAAGTATCTTGATAGATTGAACGTAATGTAAAGTGACGTGACAATAAAATAAACTTAAAATCATTATACTGCATTGATATTTTTATCAATGCTAATAAATAATTATATGTTTTTCCATCTCCACGTGTAGTTATTGACATTAACAATCGAACTGAATCATCTGTAAGATAATCTAATAATTTTACATGATTATATTGTTCTGGTATAGATTTCTGAATTTTAGGAACCATAGCCTGAATTTTTTGAGATATAGTTTTTTTAATCATACTGCAACATACCCCGTACGTTGACCATAATATACAGCCTGAAAACTCATATAATAATCTTTTGAAAGAACATACTTATCCAACTTAGCAACATTGTATAAATAAGCATGAAAAGTTATAGCCTTAGGCTTAATTATCTCTTCGAAAACGCGATTTTTAAATTCATCATGCTCAACTAACCAATGCGGTGGCGCACCATGTAATGCAAGACTTAATCCTTGTAATATCTCCAAAGTAGTTTGTCCGGTTCCCGAAACATTACGTTCATTAATAATCATATAAGCGTCTGATAATGATAGATTATACTGCCACCCAATTAACTCAAGACCTATGTTATTAATCTCTTCAACTTTCTCATGAAGTACACGTTCATTAACTTGCGAAAGATGACTATATAATCTATCACTTACATTAATATGTAATGTACCCATATTAATCACGCACTAAATTATAATCTAAAACATTACCTAATTGGTCAGTTAACATATAACTTACAATTAATGATAAATACCGCATAAAATTATTACTTAAATTTTGATTATTATATTTCTCCCTAAAATATTGATAAGTATCATCATCTAAATAACAATACCTAAATATTGTATCTTCAGAATTTTTAACTTTTTCATCACTAATATCATATACAGCAACATAATCGGGCAAAACTTGAAAAACATCTAATATTTTTTTATCTACTAATATCTTAGCAGTTTCTAAAATATGTGGTAAAGCACTCATATTGTGAGTACCAGTAACATCTAATAATGTTTCTAGTTTATCTTTCGCACGCGAATCTAAATTAATTAATATCTGGTGTTTCATTTTTTAATTAACCAACTTTCCATATAATTTCGATAATAAATCTTGACTTTCAAAAAGTATATCTTGTTGTTTTTGATTATTAATCCTAAAATTTAAAAATAATCTAGGAAGATATATCTTATTACTTTTTAATAAAAATTCATTTTTATCTGAAAATACATTTTGCTTTCGAGAATAATCATTACTTATTCCAATTAAATAATTGCAAAATTCCGCATCTTTTATGTTAGTAGTAAATACTACACCATAATAATCACATGTATCTGGTGAAATCCTAATACGTAAAATCTGATTTTCATCATTAGCTATATAAGATACATTATTAATCTTATCTTTTAATTTCTTAAAAAACCAACTTTCTTTATTTTCTAATTTACGAAAGCTTTTTTCGTCAAGATAAATCATCTGTTTCACCGTCAGATTCAAGTTTTACAGTCATCTTAATAAATTGAATAACCATAGCTAAAAAGTAAGCTGTATTAGTATCAATTATAATTTTTTGATTTTCTTTATCAAAAGAACGTTTAAAGTATAAAAAATAATAATCTTTTTTGTTTTCGTCATCTGTTTCACATGAAACACCTAATACGTCAAAAATCGAAATATGATATACCATATCATTTTTAACATTAACGACTGATATATTTTCTACATCTAAATCAGCTAATGTAAGTACCTTATCTTTTGTTTCCATATAAATTTTACCTCGCAAAATATTTGGTATCTAAATACCTTTAATAATTTATTTACAAAATCAATATTAACAAAACATTTTTTATTTTTCAATAGATTTTTTAA
>JAAOBB010000038.1_pt1 | contig 15719 bp, 18 predicted proteins | sample 7267541 | NCBI WGS metagenome assembly JAAOBB01 (sample SAMN14345205, study PRJNA599270) | viral metagenome | isolation source: viral-like particles (VLPs) isolated from bee gut | host: Apis mellifera | place: Switzerland:Lausanne | collected 2017-01/2018-02 | reverse complement strand
TTAAAAAATCTATTGAAAAATAAAAAATGTTTTGTTAATATTGATTTTGTAAATAAATTATTAAAGGTATTTAGATACCAAATATTTTGCGAGGTAAAAATTATATGGAAACAAAAGATAAGGTACTTACATTAGGTGATTTAGATGTTGATAATATTGCTGTTGTCAACGTTAAAAATGATATTGTATATCATATATCAATATTTGACGTTTTAGGTGTTTCATGTGAAACAGATGAAGATAGTAAAAAAGATTATTTTTTTCTTTACTTTAAACGTTCATTTGATAAAGAGAATCAAAAAATTATAATTGATACTAATACAGCTTATTTTTTAGCTATGGTTATTCAATTTATTAAAATGACTGTTAAACTTGAATCTGATGGTAAAGATGATGATTTATCTTGATGACAACAATTTTCATAAATTGGAAAATAAAGAAAGTTGGTTTTTTAGAAAATTAAAAGATAAGATTAATAATGTCACTTATATTGGTAATGAAGAAAATCAGATTTTACGTATTAGAGTATCACCAGATACTTGTGATTATTATGGTGTACTTTTTACAACCAATATTAAAGATGCTGAATTTTGTAATTATCTTATAGGAATAAGTAATGATTATTCACGTAAGCGTAATGTATTTACAGATAAAAATGAATTTCTACTTAAAAGTAATAAGATATATCTACCTAGATTATTTATGAATTTTAGAATTAATAATCAAAAGCAACAAGATATATTGTTTGAAAGTCAAGATATATTAGCAAAATTATATGGAAAGTTGGTAAATTAGAAATGAAACACCAGATATTAATTAATTTAACGCCTACTACATGCCAAAAACTTGAAAAAGTATTAGATGTAACTGGCGCACATAATATGAAAGTATTACCACATATATTAGATGTAGTAATGAAACTTGAAGAACATGATATGTTAGATATGTTTGACCGATTAAATGTATACGCTGAAGATATTCATTATTATGAAAGAACTTCTGAGGGACTACATTATAGATATTGTTATATTAATGATGAACTGTATTTATATTATAGAGAAAAGTATAATAATCAAAATTTAGTTACAAATTTTATGCGTTATTTATCTCTAATTGTAGAGTATATGTTACATAATCAATTAGATAATATATTAGATTATAATCTTGTGTGTGATTAATATGGGTACGTTACATATTAATGTAAGTGATAGATTATATAGTCATCTTTCACAAATAAATGAACGTGTTTTGCATGAAAAAGTTGAAGAGATTAATAATATCGGACTTGAGTTAATTGGGTGGCAGTACAATCTATCATTATCAGATGCGTATATGTTAATTAATGAACGTAATGTTTCCGGTACCGGACAAACTACTTTGGAGATATTACAAGGATTAAGTCTTGCATTACATGGTGCGCCACCGCATTGGTTAGTTGAGCATGATGAATTTAAAAATCGCGTTTTCGAAGAGATAATTAAGCCTAAGGCTATAACATTTCACGCGTATCTATATAATGTCGCTAAGTTGGATAAGTATGTTCTTTCAAAAGACTATTATATGAGTTTTCAGGCAGTGTATTATGGTCAACGTACGGGGTATGTTGCGGTATGATAAAAAAAACTATATCTCAAAAAATTCAGGCTATGGTGCCTAAAATACAGAAATCCATACCAGAACAATATAATCATGTTAAATTATTAGATTATCTCACTGATGATTCAGTACGTTTGTTAATGTCGATTACTACACGTGGCGATGGAAAAACATATAATTATTTACTTGCGTTGATAAAAATATCAATGCAGTATAATGATTTTAAGTTTATTTTATTGTCACGTCACTTTACATTACGTTCAATCTATCAAGATACTTTACAAGAAATTTTAATGGAAAATTTCGAGCTATCGCGTAAAGCGATTTATTTTGACAATAAACAACAGTATTCGATTATGTACGTTAATGACCAACCTATATGCTTACTTACTGAATTAAATAGTGCTACTGATTTAAAGTATAGTTCAACTATATTAAAGCACTATCGGTTAATTGTTTATGACGAATTTATTGCACTTAAAGGTGACTACCTACCAGATGAAGCTTTACGTTTAAAAACAATATATGAAAGTGTTGCGCGTCCTGTAGATAATAATGATGTGTTGACAACACCTAAAATTATGTTATTAGGTAATCCGGTTAATTTTGATAGTCCATTATTGTCATACTTTGACCTTTATCGTGTTTTAGAAAAACAGAAAATTAATACTATTGAAAAACATGGCGACACCGTTATTGAACGTTGGAAAAATTTATCAAGTTTAAATAATATTAAGACTGATATGTTTGCCGGTAGCGATGATGATAGTTCATATTCGGGCGAATTCCGTACTAATGAAGATTTAGTGGTAAGCGCGCATGATTTAACACATTTTAAAAATCAAGTAGGCGTTAAAATGGATAATGAGCAATACCTTATTATTCATTATGATGAAAAAAATAATTTTTATCTTGAAATAACGTATAAAAAGCCGAAAAAAATACATTTTACAACTGTATTAATAGGTTTACAAAATAATGTAAAGTACCTAGATGATAGCTATTATAGTGACGTATTAGCTTATGACCATAATGACGGTAATATTAGTTATGCTAATACTTTTACGATAACTCAATTTGACAATAACCCGCGTTTAAAATGTTTAGATTATGAAGATATGATCGCGCAAGTGCGTCCACCTATCCCGATTAAAAGTAATGCTAAAGATGATGAAAAAGAAATTTATGAAGAACAAAATAAACGTACTAAGATACGTTTAATAAAAGAGTATTTTTCTGATATATTTTTTTAAAAAAGTATTGTCAACTAATAACTATTTTGTTAATATTAATAATGTAAATAATTTATTAAAAACTTGAACCAAGAAAGGAATATTAAAATGGTTAAAGTAATTGTAGAAAAATCTAAAAATGATATTGATATTTTAAAAATTCAAGATGCGCGTTTTTATACAACGCGTCATAGTGATAAGTATGACAATCAAGTTAAAACTAAAGGGATTACTATTTATGTAAATCCTACTGACGAAAAAATCTTAACTGCTTTTGGTTTGAAGGTATATAAAGCTACTGATAACGACACTAAAGAAGAAGTATGTTTTATCATGACTAAATTCAGTGGAAATCTACAGATGTATGATACAGAATCTAAGACTAAGAAACGAGTATTATTTGATGATACTAAGCCTAATGTTAAAGGTGAAAATTATGAATTTGCGATTATGAAATTTAAAGATAATAGTGGCAATGAATTTGTTCGTGTCGTTGCAATGCTAGGTAAAGCGAGTGATTTGGAATTACAATCAATTGATTACTTTGGTGTTGATGACCAATTTGAAACTGTTGAAGACGAAAAATAGTTAATTATTTAATGTTAGAAATATGAGGTTAATTGCTATGGTACTACTTGCTAATTATTTAAAAAAGCAAACTAGCGCTAAGGTGATTAACCTTTTTTGTGATATTGAAACATTTCAATTTAACGAGAAAGCAGGTTATGAAAAACCTAGCGAATTTAAAAATCAAGTATTTTCGGTTGCATGTGCTTATTTAAATCAAGATACCGGTAATATTGAATGTGACCATTCGTTTTTTGATTTTAAATCGTTTTTAGAAACTATTGAACGTAATGTTACGCATGTATGCAAGATTAAACTATATTTCCACAACGGAAACGGGTACGATAATCATTATCTTTTATATCAGTTGCTTAATGAGTACGATTTAAAACATAGACAAATGTATGTTTCTCAAGTTGAGCCGGATAGTACGGCTATCGCAAAAACAAAAGTAAGTAAAAATATGGTCTTAGAAAAACGTGTTAAAGCATCTACTAATTTAGAATTAGTATTTAAATTAGAAAATAGCAAACTTACCTATTACACTGTTGATACACTACCTAAAACTGGTGGGCGTTCATTACGTTCGCTAGGTGAAACAATGTACAATCTTAATCTTATTGATAAAGAATTATTAAAATCAGATTTTAACTATACCAAATATAATTTATCTTTTGACCTAAGTTATATAGCGTCAAAAGGTTATGCTAAAAAAATACATGATAGTCTTGATGAAAAACAATTACATTATATTGATAATGATGTGTTGTTATTAGCTAACGTTTATTATAATTTTGAAAAAATTTATCCGCGTTTCGATTTTAATAAAATTACATTCTCTCAAAACATTTTAAAAGAGTATGAAGTTAGCCCTTTATCAAAGTTTCAATTAACAGGTTCGCTTAATTATAAGCAAAAAATTAAATATTCCGATTACGATTTTAGAAATGAAAATTTATTTGACTACCTTAAACATTTTTATAAAGGTGGTTTGAATTTTTATAATGATAAATATGTCGGTGAAATAATTAATCACGATATTACTAGTCTTGATATTAATTCAAGTTACCCTAATGTAATGTACAATTCAAAAATCCCGTATATGCTTTTAGATTATTCGGATGAAAGCGATTTAATAAAAATTAATGACAATGACCATAATTTTTATTTATATGAAATAACGGCTGATGAATTTAATATGTTAATAAAAGATATTAAATCTAAACTTTTACGTAAATTGTTAGTAAAATATTATTCTAATTTTTATGAAAATGTTTACATAAATACCAATACCATAAAATTATTTAATTTATTTAATAACAATAAAATTACTAAATTAAACACTTGTGCATGGTTAAAATTTAGTACATGTAGTTTTGACGCAAGAGATATTTTGGCAATTAACTATGCAAAGAAAACGCAAGGTAAAAATGATAATATAGTCGATTGTAGTAATCCAAATGATATTAAGATTTTAGATAAGAAAAATAAACATAAATTATTACCAGAAGAAATTGCTATTTCAAAAGTTATTTTAAATGGTATTTATGGATTACCTGCATTACGTCCATATTATAATTATTTTAGGTATGACTATGAAAATGATGAATTAATAAGTGTACCGAAAGGATTTAAAAATACAGAACGTAATGAGATATTTAGTATTTTTGTTACGTCACAAGCGTTATTTAATTTACTTGAGCCGTTGCAAACTTTATCACCAAATGATATTGACAATTATCTTTATTATGGTGATACAGATAGCTTATACATTGATGACCGCGCTATCGATAAAGTAGATAATAGATTTATTAACGATTACAATCTAGGTGCTTTTAAAAAAGAACATAAAATTCAAAAAATGTACTTGTTAAATCACAAAAAATATGCTTTTGAAACAGATGGACAAATAATTATCCATGCAGGCGGTGTCCCATTAGATAGTTTTGATTTGAATATGCCATTTGAAAAATTTATAAATACCCAATTTCACGCCGGCGTTGCTGTTAAATCGAAAAGAAATTATCGTACTAATGTCGGTACAATTGCCATTTATGACGCAACAATAAATTTAGATAGCGGTCATTCATACCCTGAAATTATGAATAAAAATAGTTTAAAAATTGTTAAAATTGCTATGGAAACAATTGTAGAACATGCAGACGACAACATTGAAGAACCAGAAGATATACTTTACATTGAATCGCCATTTGGTTCATATAGTATTGACGAAATTGTGCCTAAAGCACATAATAATAGTAATCGTAATATTAATTTTTTAATTTTAAGCGAGAAGATGATTAACGAAGAGATTGTAGACGGAGAAAAAAATAATGATTGATTTTATTAAAATAGTATCAAGTTTTGGTAAGCATGAAGTATATGTTGCTTTAGTTTGTATAGTAGTAACCGATTATCTTACTGGTTTTGCTTTAGCATTAAAAAATCATAGGTTATCATCATCTATTAATTTTAATGGGATTATTAAGAAAATTGTAATTTTATGCTTACCATTATTTCTTTACCCGATATTTTTTATATACGATTATGATAAGGTATTTGATGTCTTTATCTATAGTCTAATCGTACCCGATTTATTATCGTTGGTAGAAAATTTAGACGCTTTTGGGGTTAAATTACCGGAATTCATTTTAAAATTCTTTGATAATCAACCACCGAAAAATAAACGTTAAATAAAAAGCATGTAATTATTAATTACATGCTTTTTTATTATTACTTTGTTTTTTTCACATATTTTTTATTACTGGTTATGTATAGCCCATTAGCTAATTTAAATCTTGTGATACTACCATATTTCACTGTCGCGTTAATATCGAAAAGTGTGCCTTTAGGGAACGTATCAACCTTTTGTTTAAATCCTTTATCTTTATAACGAGATACAGAAGTCAATGCTTTAACTTGATTAGCCGATTGGTAATATTCATTCACAACATTGGTTGTATCTGTTTTAACAAGGTCAAGTTGTAATTGCCGTTTTGTTATACCCCACTTAGCAAGATACCCGTAAGGGTCTGTATGGTCACCCCAGATGTTATCAGATACCCATTTGTGTGTTTTAATACCGTTTAAATGAATATCAGTATCAAGTGTTAATGGTATACCATATTTTTTTGCAAAATATTGAATTGTTTTTATCCATAATTTATAAGATTTGTCAAATCTTTTTTTACTATCAACATGCGCAAGTTCAATCTGCATAGGTGAGTTGTCGTTAGCTACCATACCAGCGCCGTACGCTACATACTCGGGTGCACCCACTATATAGACGTTTGTATCGTCAACTATCGCGTGTGTGTACGCATCTCGCCAGTGTGATTTCATGAAAGCGGCTTCATTCCGCCCGCTGTTGGAACCTTTGTTATTATCGTTTCCGGTATCGTGAATTATAATAAAACGTTTCCTTGCTTTGTTAGGCGAACCTTCGTTCGCACCTAAATTAAATTCATTATTAAACTTCATTATTTACCACCTTTTATTACCAAAAAATTTATAAGGATTAAGCCAAGTACCATTATTAGTAAAGGCACTGGCTAACGCCTTGTTTCTGTCTTTCTGTTTAGTTATCCCTACATGTACATGTGTACCGTTCACATAGCCTAGATATTGTTTAGCCTTAACTTTGTCACCGACTTTTACTGCTACATTATTAGCTGTAGATGTAAATTCTTGATACCAAATGTGATATTTTCCGGTTTCGATTATTATTACCCACATTAACTCGGGCATCATATATCCGCTGTAAACTACTTTGCCCGAATGACATGCGTATATTTTATGCTCGGGAATTTGTGCCGCGTTACCTATATCCATACCGTCATGGAAACCGGTGGGATTTCTTGCATTAACACGCCATGCACGATTACCCCACGGGTCACTTATTCCTAATTTACCCTTAACAGGGAATACCCATTTACCTGCATTTACTGATGTGTCATTAAAATCGTCCGCCTTGTTGTTGTCGGGGTCTTTATCGTTAACATTTTCAGTTGCATTATTAACGATATTTTGTATAAAATCACGCCTAAACCTTATTTTGTACGTGTTATTATACGTTCTTTCGGCACTTATGAAAGCATTTTCATAATAATTCGTTTTAGCAATGTTGTGAATATCAAATCGCAATGCACGTTGCAATTCTTCAATAATTGAGGTTGCTAAGTCTTTCGCATTTTCGGCAGGAGTGGAACCGGTACTACCCCCACTACTACCACCGGCACCGTTAATCTTACCACCGCAAGATGTAATGTAATTAATACAGTCATCATATGGATTACCATAATAACAATTAGGTACCGGCCCCTGATGTGCTGTTGTCCATTTTGTTGCAAAAACCCATGAATTACCTGCCATTGTTAATGGTATATAATAACGTCCTACAGTTCCTTTTTTACATGAATTTAATACATTTATATCTTCATTAGCTTTATCTGGCACATATGGTGTACCACCAAGAACTTCATGTGCCGAACGGCAAACGGGTAAATTAAATGAATATAGTGCATTTTTGATAATTTTGCAATCATCTAACAAAATCTGTTTTGGGTCACTATGCGGTGAAATTTTGTTATTAATAAACGTATTTGTTCCACCACCCCCTTCATTCGCGCATATACACATAAACATTACATATGCGCCTTTGCCGAGATGTTTCTGAATTATTGGAACATAATTTTTTTTAAAATCATCTAACGAGATACCGCGCCTATGTATGATATTAGTCGGTGTAGCATTACATACACCCCATACTTTATTAATGAATTTATCTTTATCTACACCAAAATCCGAATTAAAGTTAGTACGTAATAATCGCTTATATACTTTCATTCCGTATTTTTTATACACAACCATAATTACACCCACGTATTTTTGTCGGCAATATTTTGAATAAATGGATTATCAACATTATCAGGATTATGCCATATCTTAACACCATTTTGAAATTGAGCGCGTATTTGTTCCATGATTGATTGCGGTACATGCCGGTCATTAATAATCCAATTGCCACTAAATTTTGCATAATTTAGATATTTCATTGAATTTGTTGAATAAAGATTACCAGTGCTTTGCCAATCATACCCAAATTGCGCGTAATATTGTTTTGCTATATCTATATCCGTATCGTTTACCCTTGAATATTGAACCGTAATTCCAAAAAATCCTTGCTTAACTGGGAACGCGTTTTCGGTACTCATTTCGGATACACTCGGCGGTGTTAACTTTTTATCCGCCATTTCAGCATTTAATTTTCTGTAATATTGCCACTCATCAGAAAAACGCCCCATTACAGCACCCATTGATGCATTAGATGTTAATGACACAGCGCTAAAAAATCTATCTTGTATTGGTGCTGAATTATCCATTACGGTACCGATTTGACCTGATATAAGATTTTTTTGAGCTAAATTACGTTGATTAGCTGTATTAGCCATTGATAATCCATATTGGTCTGTTAATAACGGGGCACTGTCAAACTTCGTAAACGGTATACTATCTTCAATATAACTTCCTGCCGGTAAATTACCGATTGAATTTTCGCCGCGAGATTTATACCCTTTTACATAAAAATACATTTGATTACTATAACCAATAACAACGTCCGCCATAATTTTAAGCGCATCATTTTTATCAAGTTCACCGATATTTATATTTAATTTTTGCCCCTGAAAATTAGTTATTTCAATATCGCAATAGCCATTACGTAATAACTCTTGATGATTTCGAACTGAAAAAATATCTAATAATTGCCCAAAACTTTTACTAATACTAGAAATTTCGCCTAAATTTTTACTTATCCCGCGGTTATCAAAAGTGTAAAGGTCATCAAATGAACCACTTTTCATTGATACTTTAGAAAATTTACCACTATCGAGCATATTTTTAGGAACAAGAAGAACACTTGTTATATTTTGTCCAATCCACGGATAATTTTTAATCGTATTCATAAATTCATTAAATTTAGAATACGGTGTCATATATAGATTTTGGGGCGATACTATCTTATCAAACGTTACACCAGTAGATGTTACTACCTTAGGACTGTCAACCGTGCCAAAATCACTTGACAAATCTACACTCGTTCTAAAAATAACGTCCAAATCTGTCATAGCATAACATTCTTGCTTAATATATTTTTTAGATGAAAAATTAAGAATATCACCGTCTAATCTAATACTATCAAGGTTTTCGTCAAATACAACTTTCGGCAAATGTTGACGTTCAATGGTAACATTTTTTGCATATTTTTCAATGCCCCCTTGACAAAACGTCATTAATCCATCAATAACGAGATTTAACTCTGTAACTTGCTCATTTACATATTTTGCTTCCGTAACTTGACAATAGTATCTAATACTATCGTAAGTGTTAACAAAACTTAAATAATTACATTCGCTTAAAAACTTCCAGTTAGCTACACTATTACCTACCCGTATAGTCAACCTATCGCGCACCATATTAAAATCTAATGCTACTTTTTGCGGTTGATAGTGGGTATTAAAAAACACGTCACGTTTACTGTTGCTACCAAAATCAATGTAATTCTGAAAATCAGTAAAGGGCGTGTTTTGGTAAAAAGTAACTTCTGTTAACTTTTTACTCATTTTTTTTAATTCCTATCTTTCTAAAGCACTGATACGACTTGATAAACTATTAATTGACGATTGTAGACTATTTACTTGCTGTTGTAAATTGTCAATTCTTGAATTAACTGCATTAAATCGCTTAGTGATTGTTAACATATCGTCTAATGTTGCGATAAATGATTTTACTGTAGCACTATCACCTGTAATCGTTATTTTGCTGTTATCATTAGTTATCGTTAAATCTTTCCCTAATGAACGTAATGTTGAATTAGCAACATTATTTTTACTGGTAAACTCTACACCAGTTTCTAATAAAGTACCTTTTTCATCACTTGCGCCAAAATCATATAACGCGTTAAAATCACCACCACCGGCGTAATGTTTTTCAATAAATTGAGTTTCATCAATAACGACAGATACATTATTACGGTTACACCATAATTCAAATAATACTTTATCACCATAACCGTCATTATCACTTGACGATAATTCGGCATCATATGTTACGCCATTGCCTTTAATATGATTTTCATATTGATTTTTAAAATCAATTTCTTGATAAACCATATTAGATTTAAGCATTTTACGATACATGTTTTCGTTAATAATTTCATTGAGTTTGCTAGAATAATTATTATTTACATTATTAACATATATATATTTTCTAACTTCATTGGGCGAAACAATAACTTGACGTGTTGTACCGGTTTGAAATTTATCAATATGATTGACTTGATATTGCATAATTCGCCATTGCGATAATACACCAGTTGACGCAATAGAACGTTCATCATTAATATCAGTGCTAGTTAAATCATACTTACGTTGTGCGGTTTCTTTCGTGTCTAATTGATGAACACCTTTAGCATTTACATAGTAATCAGAACGTGTTTTTTTATCCGCATCAACGCCATAATCCCATATCATTGGGAAAGTAATTGGTTTATATTCATCTTCAGTACGCAAGTATCCATGTATACCGTCTTTAACAATAATATCACCGATTTTATTTGTCCAATCACGCAATTCTTGAATTGATTTTACACCAACTATTTTACGTACAAATTCTTTAGCCATTTAATCACCTCTTATTTATTTTTAGGAACATAAAAACTTACATTGATATTACAAGTGTTCATTGAAGAACTCGGTAATTGGTCATTGTTCCCGTCCGCGTAACTTTGGATTGCAACTACTGCATCGTCACCACTTACTTGCGGAACAACAGAAACATATGCCGGCCATTTATTACCTTTTCCTAAAATATTCCAAACCGCATTCCCATCTTGACGAATATTAGAAATTTTTGAAAAATCACAATCAGTTAAATATCCACTTAAAAATTTAATACCAAAAACATAAGATGCTGTAATACTATGGTCACCGTGTCCTAACATAACTGCCGCCGTATTAGTACACCCTATCGAACCATTTCTTGTTGCAACCTGAAAACGTACATTATAACCGCTATGAACGTCTTGTGTATATACGAATACACCTTTTCCACCTAAATCACCCTTTGTAAGATTAAATTGTCCTTTAGTATGAATTGCGTAAGCCGATTCATCGTAACTAGTCCATTGTCCTGATAAGATAGTATAGATATTATATACATTAGTCCATAGTTGATTTACATTGTCCCATAAATCATATATGTTATCCCATATATCATTTATTTCATCAGTAAAATCTTTTGCAAAAATACCCGTACCATCGTCCCATATAGCATTATGATAATCATATTGCTTTTTTGAATGGTCCATCATCGAGTGAATTTCTTTAGAAATTTTTACAATAGCAGTTAATGTTATATCATCTTCGGTTTCCCAGTTGCCGTCTTGTGCCATTTTAATCGTTGTAGTTTCACCGGTTATAATCTCACGGCGCAACAATTGATTAATAGCATCGCGATATTGGTCAAGTAGATAATTTAACCGTGATAAATAATCATAGTATGATTTAGCAGACGTATTATAATCAGCTTTATCGTTATAATACGGCGCATAACGGCGCATATTCCAACGTCCATCATTAAGATTTGACGTTTGCAAACCGGCGCTTATCTGTAGCCATTCTTCCGGTGCAATTATAGGTGGTCTATTATCTACTGTAGGCTCAAACGGTATATTAGGATTACCCGGTTGATTTGGTTTCGGTGGCTTGGCACTAGGCTCGGTGCCACCTAATTCTATTACAGACATAAATTACCCCTTTCTATTATTAATATATTTGTAAAAAACAACTTAAATCAAAAGTTGTAAAAATTTCTTCCCATACTTTCGCGAGTTTAGCAATATTATCCGGATTAGCAGTTGTCGAAACACGATTATTATCATCAAATGCGCGATTAATACTGTTATCATCAGCGTAATCTTGTGTATTCGCACTTAAATCCATATTAACTTCATCTTGTGGCAATGTAGCAGTTAACTGATTATATCCCGATTTATCATGTGCATCGCTTACAGACTTTCCAAGAAAGTAATCTTCCAATTTTTCATATAATATTGAAATTTCTGTGGCGCGCTGTAAATAGAGAGTAGTTACTCTACTAGCGAAAGCTTCAACCGTTTGCGGTGCTATTTCACGGTCAATAAATTTATTACAGAACATTTTTTTAAAATATTTATCCGCATCAATATTAGTTAAGCGTACCCGATTAAAAAATTCTTCTGTTACAATTTCATCTGTATCATTATCATATTCCATTATTTTATAGATAAAAGCAAATGAACGATTATTATCAGTAATTTGAGTTTTCCCGTTAATTTTATTTACCCATTCGTTTTTTCCACGTTTAATGAATTCAGACTGCATAATATCTTTAATTGTTGTAGTAGTTTGTACCACTAATCATCACCGCCTAATTTTAATTCAGCGAGTGAAGGTTGATTCATATACACGTACATTTTTTTATGAAATCTCGTATTATATAAATCTAATCCATGTTGTACACCGCGAATATACATATTAGTAGTAGATGTAACGTAATCGTTATTACTATCCGCCTCTTTATCAGAAACACCACTAGCCTTATCTACCCCAACAGTATTAATACCCAACATATTATTTAACTCATTTTGCTCATCATTAAAAGCAGTTTTTAATGTTTTGATACGTTCAGGAATTGAACTATCACCAATCGTTACCACCATATCTTTTAATCGCATTCTATCTTTGTTCATAATCAGATAAGGCGCACCGTTTAAAAGATTCGCGGCGATTTGGTCTGCATCTTCACTGTTGCCATTCTCTACAGGTATAACACTCGTTACTTTCGCTTGTAAAATTAAACTTAGTCGAGATGCCATTAATTCCGCGAGTCTATCCGCATAAAAATTTACAATTGCCATATCATTTGTGAATGTAAACGGTTTATTACGTAAAATAACAAAATCACCAGTTTGCGCATTGTCTAATTCAGTAATTTCTTGATAATTTTTTAAATCAATAGGTATTAAATGTTTTGGAATAACAAAATTAATATCTTTTCCAATTAATCGTTTAGTAGAATATGGCGTAAAAGCGTTAGTAACAGTATTAGTATCGTTAACAGTGCCTAATAATTGAAAATTACCTAACGCATCTTTTCCTACTGCAACCGCCATACCATTACGCAAAAAATATTCACATTTTAATTTATTAAAACTTACAGGAACATTAATATAGTCACGTATATTTAAAATGATTTCATGATAACGACTAAAAATAATTTTTCTATAGGCATTACGTTGCCTAATAATCATTTGTGTCGCTTTATCTTTTTGAGATACTTCTACACCTGAATCATAATCGTTATCAATAGGTACTTGATTTAATTCTTTAGGCTGTAATGTTAACCAATCTTTGTGCGTACCAACACCATCATCTTCCCCCCCATAAGGGGGAAAAAATCCATGTTCTAATACCATTTAATAATTTCTCCTTAATCGATAACGTGCTTATCTGCCGGATTCATGCCACTTGTTCCTGAAATAACAACTTTATTAAAAAATGGACGAACATATCTTTGTGCCTGATAATGCAACCAATATGTTACTTCATCTCGTTCTGGATTGTAGAATGGTTGTTTAAGCATACCGGCTGTTTTCCGCTTATATCCAATTGAATTAATATCCATAACTATTGCGAATAGGTCACCATCTGGCTTAATTTCTGAAACTTTACCTTTAAAATCAGCTAAATCAGATACATCAAACGGCAATACGGTATCTTTATAGATTACTTCACCCTTAATACTCTCATAAAATCCCATTGCATGTAATTTATCAACTGTTGCATCATCTGATAATGTTACATTTTCTGTTACCCTAAATGTTCCACCCAAATCATCAAATGATATTACCCTATCAGTAAAATCAACACCTGCGACTTGAAATGTGTTTGCTACAACAGTATTAAGTAAAAACTCTTTCATTGAATCAGTAGTAAGGATAAATACATCTTTTAACGGCGTGTATGTAGAATATCTAGCAATTGAACCACCTGATGCGTCACTTGCCTCATTGTGTTTCCAACTATTATTTTGGATATTGAGTAATGCCTCACCAATAGTTGACGCTAATTCGTCGCGTGAATTAACTTTGCGTCTATCTTTTACATTCCGCAAACCATAATCAACAATCATTGATTTAATCATCTGTTCTTCATACATATTAATATCTGAAACGCGCTTACGATACACTGCCATAACATAACTAACTGCATCGCCAATAGTTTGAAAGTTTAATACGGCATCATTACCGTTAAGAGTAAATTTTTCTTTAAGAAAATTACACCCATTATATAGCTTAGTAGCCATTTTTGGATAATTAGCACGTAACATATTTTCTTCTGGCTTAGATAGATTTAAACCGGTAGGTGTAGAATCGAGAATTACATAATCTTCATTTAACACCGCTGTCATATCGCCAATTTCTTTAGCAAGAAAATCGAATCTATTACCCAAATTCTGTTGAGCTAAAGTTGTTTCACGAATTTTAGGGAACAAAAAATTATTAATATAAGTTTCAAATTTAGTACCAGCACTAGTCCAATTCTCACCTTTAACCCATTGAGTAGACCAACTATAATCTGTATGATAATTTCTATTAAATTCATCCATTGACGATTTAACTAAATTAGGCAATACACTATCTTTTTTTACTACCATTATTCATTACCCCCTAAATTAAACATCTTACGTTGATATTCATTTTGACCATTGTTAACAATCGACATACCATTATTTAATTCTCGCTGTTTAGAAAATTTAAAATCGCTAAACGAACTTACTGAAAATTCACGGTTAGTATTCTTATCTTCAATTAAATCATTCATTATTATAATCCTAGTCCTTCCTTAATTTCTTCAATTTCATCTTCATCTTTTTTCGGTTCCGGTTCTGATTGTTCATCTTTTTCTGGTTCCGGTTCCGATTCTGGTTGTTCATCTTTTTCTGGTTCTGGTTCGTCTGATTTTTCATCACCCCTTACTTCATTTCTAAGTTCAACTAAAGACTCATTTAAACCTGATAAATTTTCAGACATATTTTTTAACAAATCTAATAATTGATTATAAATTTCTCCATTTTGTGTTTCATGTGAAACTTCTTCTTGCGTATCTTTGGAATCATTTTCCATTGTTTACACTTCCTTTCAAAAATTATCTTAATTATAATTTAAATTTATTTTTAAAACAACAATTATTTTTTCAAGGGGGTGGTCTATACCAATTTTCCCGC
>JAAOBB010000178.1_pt1 | contig 15754 bp, 18 predicted proteins | sample 7267541 | NCBI WGS metagenome assembly JAAOBB01 (sample SAMN14345205, study PRJNA599270) | viral metagenome | isolation source: viral-like particles (VLPs) isolated from bee gut | host: Apis mellifera | place: Switzerland:Lausanne | collected 2017-01/2018-02 | reverse complement strand
CGCCAGCGGTCGTGTCCCGTGGTCGTGGTATCGGTTTGTGCAAGCGTTTCACGGCTGGTGAAATTTTGTGTTGGAATTGACAATCATTTCAGATGGGGTATAATAAATGCCCATAGTTGTTAGCTATGGGCATTAAATTATTTTATATTTTTTAAATTGTTCCTAACATTGAGTATGCTATTGTAGCGTTTACAACTCTACCAGCTTTTGAAGGGCCGAATATATTTCCATTCAAATTAAATGTATTTCCATCCCATTTAAGCTGTGGTGCTGATGAAACATCATCTGTGTAGCCAAAAGTTGTTTTAAAAATTCCCATTTTAGTTAGATTATTAAATGTAGCTATGTTTCCTAAATTTTCACCATCTTTATTTTGCTGTGCTCTTACACTAGCTGTAATCGTACCACCAGTTAAAGCTACTGTTGCACTATATGATGAAAAGTTTGAATTACTACCACTTACTCTCCAAAACTTATCTATATAGTAATTTGATTGTTTTGTATTTATACATTCTGCAATATAGCTTCCATATTTTGCAGCTAAATTATCTTTTGGGTGAATATCATTGAAATTACTTTCTCCCTCTCCAAACCCCCATGTATAAGCACCTTTTACAATATGTACTTTATTTTGATAATCAGGATATGTTAACGCATAAATTTTACTTAGTTTATCTGCAAAATCGTAATTTATAACGCTATTATCCCATAGTCCTGAAATTATAAATAGTTCTGCATTTTTAAAATTATTTCCAAATTCATTAACTACTGAATTTACTCCATCTACTATATTACCTGTATTTCCACCGTCATTTCTACCACCAATAACAACTACTGCTTTAACGTCATCATTATTGAATGAATTATCTTGTTTTGCACTATTTAGTTGGCTTGCAAATGTAGTTCCAGTTAAAAAGCCAGTTCCAGCTATTGCTAAATTTTTTGGTGTTAAACCTAAAATTTTAGCTGCTACATTACCCATCGATGTGTATATTCCATTTGATGTTTCAGTACCTTTAGCATAACTATCACCAATAATTAATAATATAGACGCTTTATTTTTCTTAACATATGTGCTATCATTATATGCTTCATCACTTTTGATTTTTTCATTTACTTGGTTAATTTGGTTATCAAGATTTTGGTTTGTTTTATTTATTGAATTTTTGTTATCAAGATAATGTTGATTTTCAATATTTGCATTTGTTGTTATTGCATTTTTATTTTCATTATAATGTGCTAATTCTGTTGCTGAATTTGCTTGTATTTGCTGATTTGCTTTAACAATATCTTCTGCATTAGTTTTAGAATTTTTTAATGCGTCATTTGCATTTTTATCAATTGGCGGGATAATTTTCTCGTCCAATTTATGCATTGAGTCATTATATTGGTCTGTTAGATTTGCATTTTCATCACCTTTATAAAGGTCAAGGTTGTAATTATCAGTAAAAATACTTGCCATTTTAATCGTTCCTTGCGTTCAGTCTATCTAATTGAATCTGTTGCTGATGTAAAATTTGGTCAATTCTATTTATTGCCAAATTATATTTATCTGTAAAATTTGCACTATCTTTTCCGTCATATAATGGTATTTCATAAAATTTAGACTTATTCATTATGCATTTCCTTTAGCTCTAGGCTCTTTATCACCATTAATAAGGTAATTACCTATGATACTATGTTCATCATTAGTATTTTTAGCTGCCTCTTCAACTGTCTGTTCAGCCATCTCAGAAACTTTTTGCCCAAAAACTGAAAGCTGTTGATAAACATGCCTCATAGCTTCTTGCGAGTTGATATAATCACCAATACTTGGGTCGTAAATAGCTGGGTCATTTTCAACTGTAACTGTTTTTATTTGGTCAATCTGATTTTGAAGATTATTTAATTTTTTATTTGTTTCTTCTTTGAACTTATTATAATCCTTAATTAGAATGTTGTAATTATCTACAACATATTGAATATAATGTATTAGTTTATCAAATCGGCAAGCTAATTCTATATTAGCTTTTTCAAGGCTTTTAGCATTAACATAAAATTTTGGTATAACTGGTGTGTACTGACTCCAAGCTAACCAATCAATTATAGAATTAAACATTTTTACTCCAATTATATATTTACATTTTCAGTTAATAGACTTGAAAAACAAATTTCTAGCTCTTCAATTAGTGCTAAATCAATGTCATTAAAGTCTTTTAATTCTTTCATTTTCTCCATAATATCACCATTTGTGATAATATCACGCTGAAAATCAGTAGAATTAGTTGCATAGTCTTGTGTGTCTGGCTTAATTTGAGTTGCTGGAAAATCAGAATATATTTGTCTATTTTTACCATATTCTTCTTGCGCTTGCAATAATGTATTACCGTCTGAAAATGCTTGATAAAAAGGTAAATATTTAGGCATTTGCTCATTAAAAATACGTTTTACTGTTTGCCTAAATCTTGCAAGAGGTAAAATTCCTATCTCTCTCCAATAATAATGTTCATCAAATTTCTTACAAACACGTTTATATTGTTCATCATTAAATGAATTCCATTTCCAATCATCTGAACTCCAATCTACAAATTCACGTTCAATAAGTTCTCCATATGTTATTGTATTTACTTCATGAAAACCTAAATCTTTATCGCATTCTTCATTTTCTTCAAAATCATCAATTAGATTCATCTTCTGTTTCTTTTCTCAATTGAATGTTATGTAGGTAGTTATAATTATCACTAATATTATTTTGTCTCCATACGCATTGAATAGGATTATCTAAATATTTTTCAAATCTCTCATTTAATTCATTACATGCTTTTTGTCTACAAGCTAACGAATCAAGAGCAACTAAATCAGCTGGTTCACTTTGTGATTCAACTTCATCTTGTATTTCTCTTTCTGCTTTAAAAGGTAAACTATTTATTCCAAGAGCTTTATAAACTTCGTTCCAGATATTTAAATAATCAGTTTGTAGCTCTTCTCCTAAAAATGGAACATCTGTTTTTAAAACTTTTGCTTCAATACCATTAAAACCTTTTGTAGTTATTACTACTGGTTCCCCACCTATCATTTGTTTCATGAAATTAGTCATGTCAAATTCTTTTTCAGGTACTCCAGTAAGAATAAAAGGTAATTTTTGGTGCATTCTATTAACTTGTTTTGTACGCATTACATCAGCTAATTCACGCGCCCAAATGTCAATTCGGTCACTAATTGGAACTCTTAACATATTATCCCAAATGAATACACCATTTCCTTTATTTACTTTAAATTGCCATCCGTTATTTCCGTATGATTTCCATGAAACAGGATTATCATATAGATTTGGTCCTCTTTCCCATACTGCTTGAGTTGAATAGAATTTACCTTTTTGTTTATATGGAAATGCTATAGTAGCTTGACCTTGAGTTAATAGAGTCCATTCCAAATATCTTTCATCACAATGTTTTGGTAAATTAACCCAATGAAAACGTGTCATTGCCATAGCAGTTATTTGATTTTGGAACATTTTAAATAGTCTTGAATTATATGCAGCAGTGTTCCAATAATCACCACTATTCCATTTTAAACCGCCTAGTCTTCTAGGAGCATTTCCTCTATTTCCTTTATTTCTTCTGCTCATTTGGTTGCCTCAATTACATTATTTAAATATTTTTTATTTTTTTCTATAATATTTTCATTGTCACTTATTGACCTTGATGTAATTTCATTAATATTAGAAGTTTTTTTGCTTTCATTTAGCAGTGATTCAGACATAATATTTAATGCGTCTGAAATTGCCTTTTGCTTTTGATAATATCCATTGTCTTTTGCTATTTGTTTTGCTCTTTCTTCAATAACAACTTCTATTTCATCGTCATTCATTACACTAAAATTTTTATCATAGGCTAATTTAAGTAAAGTTTCGATTGGCCTTATATTTGATTTTTCATCACTCATTTGTCATCACCTTATTTTTACGAATATCAGCTACCCCAATGTCTTCGGGATTATTCCATATTGTAACACCGTTTTCAAACATATTTTCTATCTGTTCTCTTGCTTCTAATGGTGCATTATTTGGTTGAGCATATATTTTACCTTTCCAATAAGTCTCAATAGACATTAAATTAAGTGTACTTATATTAAACCATTGATTAAAAGTATATCCGAATCTTTTAAATTGGTCTCCAATTTTATGTACACAATCTAAAGGCATAGTTTTTACGCTTATTTGAACCCCTCTCATTTTAAATTCATCATTTCTATTGTTTCCACTATAAGTACAAATTTCTATAGCTGCTGAATTTTTAGCACTATTAAGAGAGTTTAAAGCATTACGTTGTGTCTGCTCTAATGTTGTTTTTGCAGAAAATTCAGATGAATCATTTCTACTATATGTACTATTATTTATACTTGTAGAATTACTTCTATGTGTATTATCAAGACTTGTAGTATTACTACGCTGAGTATTTTGCAAAGATACACGATTAGATTCACTTGTATTTGTAATAGCTACATTAGTTGAATCATTTGTATTATTTGTAGCTAAATCATTTGTAGCCTTTAATGTATCTCTTTGTGCAGATTGATTAGCAGTTAAAATATTTGTATTATTTCCATTTGTTTCACCTAGTACGCTTGCTGCATTATCAATTGATATTTCAACTTTTGTATTTGTAGTATCAATTTGAGTAGACGTGTTATAAGCTGCTGAGGCAGCACCTATAGCACCACTAATAACGCCACCTAAAAGGTTTCCACTTGCCATACCTTTAATAACGCCACCACCAAGGTTTTGTGCTATTGTGCCAGCAGCGTTAGATTTTGCTTGATTATTATCTGCCTCTGCCATACGTCGTTGTAAATCTGCTGCCCAACGCTGTAAAGCTACTCCAAGCAAATTAGAATCGTTTGTAACCTTTACACCAGCTGACTGACTAATTGAAACATTTGTGTTACTAGTATCGACATTTCTTTGAGTTGTTCTTTTTGATAAATCTGCTGAACGTTCTGTATTTTGATTTGAAACATTTGCAGAATTTGCAGCATTTGCATTAGAAGTATTAGCACTATTTGCAGCATTTGCATTAGAAGTATTAATACTATCATTTGTATTTTTTAAAGCTGTATTAGCGCTACGCATTGCTGTATGATAAGCATTTAAAGCATTTTCACGAGTAGTTTTAAATGCAGTTTGCCAATTATCAGTTAGCCAATTTTGCTCTCCATTTACAAATAACGAATAAGTAGGAATATCAAAACTCATAGCAAATTCTTCAAATGAAGTATTAGCAAGCCAATTATTAGACTTATTTCCAAACAGATTTACCCATTCATATTCTGTTTTTCCGCTACCATTTATGTCACTGAAAAATGTTGTAACATTAAGATATGGATATGCTATCGAAACTTTACGCCACATCTGTATGTCACCAGTATTTTCAATTTTTACATTAACGCTTTTTCCATTATTATCAGTAATGGTAGCTATTGAATAAGGAAAAGTATATAGTTTTGTTAAATCTTTATACTCATTTGGAAAATTAAAATCATCTTTATTAAATTTAACATCATAAAGTTTTTGCACATCGTTTGAAATTATTTCATACACATTATGATTAAGAAAATTAACTGAATTAGCTGGTGTAATCATGTCATCAGTTAATACAAACATTGCCTTAATTGCTCTTGTAAAAGAGGGCGAACTACTTTCAATCTTATTAACAAAATCTTCACATTCAGTAAAAGGTAAGCCAATAATAGTATAACCATTTGGTGTATTACCACTTACACTATGTGTCATCTGTGATGAAACATCAAGGTCGCTATAATCATCTCCCCATTCGTAATTATTTACATTATATTGATAACCATATCTATTATTTGTATCACTATAATTTGGATTGCTCCAAACATTATTTTTTATAGTTCCGAAATTATTAAGCTGAGATAAACTACATGTTATTGCAAATAATGCCCAAACTTTACCTCTACCAAATGGCATAAAACTACTATTTTTTGTAATTTCTGCCTCTCTTGCTGTAATATCTGGTTCAAGTAGTCCAACAGTATGATTTATAGGGTCATTTAAATATTCATCAACATTTGTAAATTTCATAGGAGCATGACCGCGTTCAAGCATAATATTTTCAAAATTAAATCTAAATTGATATGTAGTAAACCAATCACAAGATAATACAAATTCTGTAACTGTTCCATTTGAACGCTGCAAATCAGTAATAAAATAGAAAATTCTTTTAATTCTATTTTTTTCATCACTATTTGAAAATGGTGTATTGTCATTAGGTGTTAGCGGAATTTCTGCCATAAGATAATTTGCAGTTAGTGCAGATGAATAAGGTATCTCAAGTTCAATTGCAGTATTTGGTTCAATATTATTTTCCGTTGTTGTAGTATATTTTTTAGTAGCAAGCGTATCAAAATATGCATTACGTTCATTTTCTGTACGCCATTTAACTACATCATTTGAACCAATTGACCAAGGAACATTAAAAACTGATATTTTAGTATTTGCAGACCATCTATTAAAATCAAAAGAATTTTTAATCTGATTATATGCAGAACTTGATTCAATATATGGATAATTAGTATCATTATTTAAATGTGGCATTTTCATAATTTATTCTCCCTTACAAAAAATGGTTCCGTTGTTGCAATTATACAACAACGGAACCATTAAAATATACTTATTTATGCGCCAATCTTATTAGATACAGGAGCTTGCCCAATTCCAATCTGCAATTCTCCCTTAGCTTCAACAGTTTCTCCAGATGGATTAACATATGGAGAAGTAGCGTAAATTGTAAGCACATCACCTTTATGTAGACCACTATCTTGAATATGAAGATTATTATATTCATCAATAAAAGTCCTAGAATTCAATGCACTAAATTCACTATCAGTGTCAGAAGAACCAGGCGTAAGCATAATACCAAAAGTTGCAGCAGTCCTAGGAGAAACACTAAGCTCAGTATTACTAATTGTACCTTGCAGCATAATTTTAAGCGGAACTACATCTCCCAAATCAGCCGATTTAGTATCTGCTGTAATAGACAATCCGCTAACGCTTTGTGTAATAGTATCAAGACCATTAACTTTATCAGTTGTAAATCTAACAATCGGTACAAATGGCGAAATACTATTAACTCCCCAATGGTGCCAGTAATAAGTATAACCCAAAGTTTCAGGGTTATAAAAATTGGTCATATTAAGTACAGTGTCATGTTGAACCCAAATATCACGAGTTGTCAAAATCGCCGGTGTATTAGGAATCGGAATATGGTCAACTTTAACGATTCGATATGGCAAATCAGCCTTATCAAGCTGAAATACACTAGCCAAAGTTTTAACATCTACATTAGCTAAAGTTTCAACATCTGCAATTAGAATCAATTCATCAGGTTTTGCAAAAACAGGAATGTTTTTAAACTTCTGATTATTAAATGTTGTACTTGGAAATTCCATCAAACCAGCATATGTTTTAACCTTAGTCAAAAAATCTTCGCCAGAAGTTTTATCACGAGGCAAAGAATCAAGCTGTATACTAGGCATATTCCATCGTGCATGATACAAAGCCAAAAGATTCTTCATAATATTAAATTCATCATATTCATCAGAATTTTGAGGCAACATTGTAATCTTATTAATAAGATTATTTAGTCCATATTCATCAGTAAATGCAGACTTCAATTCATCTTGATTTACTGAAATAGGGTAAAAATCACGCCTATTCTGAGAATGGAACCATACTCGCAAATCAGGCCTATACATCTTAAGCAAGGTTTCAGCATTATCTTGGTAAGAATGAGCCTTAATCCAAGCTGGCGCAATTTCCTCAACAGTATTTCCGTAATTAAGTTTTTGACCCTTGAATTCCTTTAAAGGATTATTAAAACTTTTTCCATTAACTACTACAAGTCCAATTCTCTGAATAAGAAAATTAGAAAATTGATTATAGTAATTACGATTCATTGGGTCAAAAAGAGCGTCGATTGTCTTACTAATACTTGATTGAGTCGGGTCAGGAATACGCTGCTGATAATCACTAGTACCCTCTAGATATGCTTTGGCTAGAATTGTAGAATTATTTACTGCCATTTTAATCAAAATTCCAATCTTTAACATCCTCAGACAATGTGTCTTCATCTACATCATTGTCATCAGTTTTATCTTCACTATCTTCTTTATCTTTAGAATCTTCTTTATCTTGATTACCACCAGCAGCTGCTTCTACATCCGCTGCAATATCAGAAATTTTACTTTCAATTCTATCACCAAGAGCATTAATGAGATTCTCCAACCATTCACGCTCAATAGGCTCTGGTGTTTTACTTTCTTCATTTTCTTTATTAGTTGATTCTTCTGACGATTCAGTTTTCTTAACATCGTCATTTGGGTTTTCATCAGCCATTTTTCATCTCCATTCAAAAAGTGGCGTTACATAAAATATGTAACGCCACTTACTATAGCACATAGAGTCATCGTAAGATACCATACATTGATAGTTTCTCGCATTCCTACCGTAGCGCCAGCCCTTATCAAGGAGTTAATCAGCTGTAAACAACGCTAACTTTCTGTATGTATATATCATTACAAACCGCAATGTACCATAGCAGTTACTTAATCTATCACTTATATCCAAGCAAATCAAGCATACGTAGAAACGTGTTATATGTTTGCAAAGTGTCAAATTTTACTAAATTTAATCTTATAGCATCAAAAAGATTTTTTAAAATTGGATTAGTACGCTTAAGTATAAGCATATTAAGTCCAGTATCTCTAAGACTTAGCGAATAAATTTGTGATTTATTTGGATATTTATGATTTATATAATAATATCCATTATATTCATCTGTCCAAATCCCATAAATATAATCATTATATTTAATTGCGCATAAAAAAGTAGCTGTATTTGGTTTTTGTCCTATTGATTCTGTTCCATTAATATCAAATTTATTTTCAGTTGCCTCTTTTCCGCTTCTACTTCCGCTTAACATTCTGCCAACTAATGTTTTCTTTTTACGTTCCTCAAAATGCTTATTGTATCTATAATCTAATAGTACTGTTTTTACACCATCTTGCTTATACCAAGTATATCCAATCGGTGGCTCACTTGTGATATGTAAATGTTCAAACCATGGATTAACTATATCTACTGCATTTCCAAGTAGATAAACCTTTGGCTTTATTTCTTTTACACCCTTTGCTCCTGTTTCACGAGCACATGAATCAATAGCAGACGCAAGTAATTCCCATTCATCAGACAAATATTTATGATTATAGTCCATTCTTTCTAGTATTGCTTCATCCATAACCAAGCGTTTAACATTTACAAATGTCGCTTGCTTTATAGATTGTCTTTGTGTAAAAGCAACAAAATAGCAAATAATATGCCATTTTTTATCACCTTTTTTTCTTATAAAGCCTTTTGCAGAATTGGTTTTAAATTCATAATCTTGGAATTTTTTTATCTGTGCTTTAACTTTATCAAAATAACCACTCATTACAATAGGTAATTCATTAGCCCAACGACAAATAACAACAAATCGCCATTTATGTTCAATCCAATCATTTATGCATTGAATACGTAACCCAAAAGTTTTACCAGCGTCTCTATTAGAAATAGCAATTGTTATATCAGCGTCAAAAGATAATGTTTTCTGCCAATCATAAAATTCATTTTTTACATTTTGCTTATTTTTGCTTCGCATATTACATTATCTCCATTTTCATCCATACGTATAATCTTTATTTTATCACCATCAATAACAATTGTTTTCTGTCTTACATCAATATCTTTTCGGTGTAAAATATTACGTAAATAATACAAATTATCAGCAATGGCTCTTTTTGTCGTCTCTCCAAGCCATCTACCAGTTGGATATAATGCAATAGCTTCATACGTATTTACTAATGTCTTATTACCCTTATAATCTACAAATTCACCATTATATTTATCAGTTATTTCAGGCTTATATTTCTGTAATGAATGACTAATACTATTATCTACAAACACTTCAAAGCCTAAAACATTAGGTGCTATCTGTTCAAAAGTATAACCAGCTTTTAATAAATCATCACAAGCATTTTCAATATGATACAGATTTTGTGGTCTTGAAAGACCGGCACATGTAACATGCACATGTCCATTGCTTTCACTTATACGAGCTTTATTCCATCCCTCAAAATGATTTTGCCATCTTGTATCTTTTCCATCTGCTTTTTCTATATCAAAATGACCTATATTAGTCAATTTACTAGCTATTTTTGGATATACTTTTCTAACTCTTTTCATAGTAGAATTTATAGCATAATCAGCAGCTTTCTCAATTGGATATAAAGCATTTTTTAAATCATTATCACTTATATCTTCTGAGCAAGCCGCTTTAATACTATCAGTATCGCCACCTGTCGGAATAACTTTATTTTTAAAATTATCATAAAGTAGCATAAGAGCTATTATTAAATGCATTCTGCTACGTCCAACAATTCTCATACCATATGTATACAAAACTTTACATTTATCAGGTATTTTTTCAGAAAAATTATCATTAGTAGTTTCTGACTTTAAATCTACTTTAATATTTCCATGGTCAACAATAAAATCAGGCTTAAAAATATCTTGCGCCATTGTTCCATATATTCCGTTAAACATGCCTTTAATAGTTGAATTATACCAACCATTAAAAAACACGCTTGACATTTTACCAGATTTTAAATCTTTTGCAATGCTTTCAGGTATCGATTTAGGTATATCATCTTTATACTTTTCACCCTCTATGTAAGTATTATTAATTTTCTTAGCATCAGTTTTCATTTCAAATAACTTATTAGATTGTAATGTAACATAATCAGGCGGTCTAGTAAATTTTTCAGTTCCCTCTCCAAGTACTACATTAAAACTATCAAAATCATATACTTGACATATATTCCAAAATTCTATCTCATTTATATGTAATACGACTTTTTCAGCAGACATTAATTTTCCATACGCAAATAGTGGTTTCCATGCCTTATCTTTCCAACCCTTTAACCGTAAACTATCCTCAGAAAATTTATTAGCTTCATTATTACTATAATCTGTTTCACCTACGTGGTCTTTAAATTTACCTTCTGGTATTATTGCAATACCAAAATCTTTAAACGCTGAATTCTTCTTCATTCTAAGGTTATAAAAATAAATACGAGCATGAAAGGCTTCATTAAAAGGCTTATCATAATGATTCATAACATAATTCATATCAAATAAACTTATTTCATTACACCATCTATTTAAAACACTAGGAATAATTTTACGAAAATGAACAGGAATTTTAGCTCCATTTATAAAAGTATGGTGCATAGAAGTAACATCAAGTGAAACAACATTATGCATAACACGACTAGCAAAATTAGCACTTGTAAAGGTCAAGCCACCACGAAAACAAGATTTACGTAAAGCATATTGGTCAAAAGTTTTTGGTAATTCTTGCTTACATGTAGTCTCAAATGCTTGTAATAGTGTAATACGACTATTATGCGAATTTATATATTTTAAGCTACCAATCTGATGATATGCCATCTGCCTAACAACACTTGTTTTTGTTATTACACGACACCCTAAATCTTTAGGCTTTAGCCATTCATTAGCGTCACACAAATATTTTAGATAGGCTGGTATTACTTCTGTGTCTCTACCAGCATAGAATTTTTCCAAATCTGTTAATTCAGTTTCAGGCGTTCTAAGTAATGAATAGTCCCAATCACCTACAGCTTTTGGAATACCACAAGTTTCTCCCATGGCTTTTAAGCCACCTTGCTCTAAATAAAATGTATCCCAAAATCGTAATAGACGTGTTTTTCCTCTCATTAAATCAAGAGTATAAGCACTAGTAGATGATTGAGCGTTTACTTTCATATCATACTTTTCAGAAAGCTCAAACATAAGTGACTGCATATCAAACATTAAATTATAAGCACATATTATAGGTATACAGTTTTCATCTTGACCATACTGTATAAGTCCATCGATGTATTCAATGGCTTCATCTGTATATCTAAAAAATTTTATATCACTATCACGCCCTACTTTATATTCATCAATTTTTATATTTCTCAAATCATTAAAAATATAAAGAATCGGAAAAGCTCTAGTATCTGAACCCTCACCAAAATTAGTAGTCTCAGTGTCATAAGCAGAGCAAACTTTAAATTCACGTTTATCTGACATAAACGCTGCTCCTTACTTATCTTAAAACACTCTCTACGTAATTCATATAATCAGGACTGGTACCATCATCAATTTCACCACCTAAACCTTGATACCAACCGGCATTTTCATCAGTTATCTCAGCTTTAATATCAAGACCACTAACAGCCTTTAAAGCCTTTCCATTTTTTGATAGTACATAATCTACAGCTTCGCCAAAATCACTAAACCCAAGTTTTGAAAGTATAACATAATCACGCATATCAGGTCTAATACTTGGCTTATCCCATAACTGTTGCGTTGCACGATAAAATATTTTTACTTTAGCAGCCCCATTTTTTCCAAGTCCCGTGTTATTATTTTGCTGTGCACGTCTAAATTGCTGCCTAAAAATATAATTTTTGCGCTGAATTCTAGTCATTCTTTTACCATTTTTTATAGGCAATTGCGCTTCTAGCATTTCAGCTGCTTTAGTTGCATTAAAAGCAAACTTATTACCACGATAAGAGCGTTCGATATTTCGATTTATAGCATTCACTCTTACTCTTAATGCATTCTTTTCAGTAAGCGACTTTGCTTTACTTATATCATTTTTTAAAGTTCTTACATAAGCCTTAGCACGTTTTCTAGTCGCGCCTATAGATTTCCAGTCAGTAGTATCATATTTTGTCATAGTAACACTCTTCTAGCGATTTAAAAGGGGTATAGACTATAAGCCTATACCCCTTTCAGGTAATTGTAAACATCGCTAGATATGTTACATTTACCATTATAACACATCTAGCATTTATTAACTATTTACATTACCAGTATAACACATATTAGTACGGTCATGCCTTAATCAGCTTAAGCAGCTTAAGCGTATTAGGGTCTGCTCTACCGCTTGGAATATCCTTAGTCTCCACTTGTACAGTGATATATCCATCGCTTGCATTCTTCTGAATATTTCCATTATACATATCCAAAATCTTATTTACAGACTTAGTAATCCCATTAGACTGAGAAATAAAAACATCACCAGTATCTGTAAACAGATAATTATTCTGGCAAACTACATGTGTTTGTGACTTAGAACCGATTTCTGTCATAATATCAACAACATTAATTGGGTCAGTAATACCATTCAATGGCTTAGCATTATCTGACGCATTATACATCTTTACCTTATTTGCCGGGACACTCAAATCAAGAGTGCTTGCATTACGAGCAAAAATACCGCCACCCAAAGGGATACCATAAGTAGTATCCTCAATGATTTCACCAGTTGCTTCATTCACAGATTCCATAATCACTCAACTCCCTCTTCATTATTATCATTATCTTCAAGCAATTCAGCAGACTTAATAAAATCGCTTTCAAGCATTCTATATTTCTTAACAGACTTAGTTACCGACTTAACAATAATTCCATCGGCTGAATACTTTTCAAGCGCAATAATACGCTTTGCAATTTTATTCTTATTAACCCGTCCCTTAAGAGCTTCGGTATGTTCCTTACCATCAGGCGTTTTAAACGTCACAATAGTAGTAACAATGCCCCTCTCTATATACTTAGCCATAAATTAACTCCTTATATATCTATCAGCAATCTTTATTGCTGATACTTAAATAATACCAAAAAATAACGTCCGTACAAATTGTACGAACGTTATTCACAAAACCTTTACAATTAGATTAAATCAACCTTTGCCCAACATAAATCAAATTCGGATTATTCAAATGATTACGCTGAGCAGCAGCTTGCCAATTAGCCCCAAAGATAGACCATAGAGTATCACCAGATTTAACTATGTAACCATTACTTGAAGAAACACCATTATAAGTAACAATCTGATTAGGATAAATCAAATTAATGTTACCACTTGGTACACTCCAAGCTGACAAAGGCCATCTATTTGTACGATACGCTATAGCACTCATAGTATCGCCATAATGTACTACTACACTATATGTACTATTACTAGATACACTAGGTGAATTTGTAGTAGCACCATGAGTCCCATCACCACGAGCATATGCTTGCCAAGCAGATATATCACCAGCAAAGATATTAAGGTCAAGCATACCAGACCAATTAGGCAGTCTACCGCTTGACGTGTATTGCCTCATGACTTCGCCACGAGTTCCATATCTCCAAGGTGACGATTGATACCCAGTAGGCAACATATTAGAGTATTGAGCTATCCAAATGCCCGTGTTAGATTCCTTTGGCATTCCAGCTACTTGCCAGTATGCCGAATCTGATGTATAAATTACCGGATGTACGCCAGTAAGTCTATACACTTCTGCTGCCCAATCTCTAGGCCACTGTGGATTACCAAAAGCCGGATTATCTACAGATTCCCAATCCAAAGCCAGCAATGCACGCCCAATCCATGGCTTAGCATTATCCACAAAATAGCGAGCTTCTGTAGCTGCATTACCACCCATTGCATAAGCATATAGACCTAATTGTTTACCAGCTGCTAGTGTCTGATTAGCTTGTCTTGCAGCGTCAGTATTTACACCATTTCTTAGGCATACATTATTAGCATTACCACTACCCCAAGTCAAACCAATTACATGGAAATCTCCCGGCACAGCTGATAGATTAATACCACATTGATAATTGCTAGTATCTGTACCTTGCATATCAGCAAAAGCAATATTAGGCATAAATACTGCAATTACTGAAATAATGCAAGCTATAACACTAGCAAATTTATTTCTTATCTTCAATTTGATTCACCATTCTTACTGTTCTCATTAGCTTTGATTGTTCTAATTAGTTCTTCTATCAAATCATTATTGCGAGTAATGTTTTCAGTCATTTTCTGCAAAGTTTGATAGCAAAACCATGCCATAGCACAAGCTGCCACAATAGGAAAACCCACACTACTTATCATACTCATTATTGTATTCATATCCATATTTATCATCCCTAAAATACAAATAAGGTGCATAGAAATTTTCTATGCACCTTATTTATACTACAGTATCCTTACATTTCAGCTAGAAAAACTTGCAAGTCATTACACTTATGAATATAACTTTTCAAAATTTCTACATCTTGTACTGTTGAAATATGTCCATTAGTTATACCATCAAGATTAGATATAATACCATTTATGCAATCTTTCAAGTCTTGAAGCATATTAAAATATTTCTTAACTTCATTACTATTCATAATACTATCTCCTAATTCATATATTCTAGATATTCAGATATTTCATAATCTGTTGCTTTAAGTAAGCTATTAGACATTCCATTTTTACAATTTTTCAAAACATCATTACGTAGATATTTTTCACAATCTACCAAATTTGGCATATAATGCCAATATGTTAAAACTACTTTAATAAATTGTCTCCATGTAATATAACAACACTCCCTTAAACAGAAATTATATAGATATATTTGTATATTTTGAAAATTAATCTTAAACTTCTGATACTTTGTTAATTTATTACTTTTAATAAGATTTGTCATTTATAATCTCCTATAAATGTAATGCCTATAGTTATATCTATAGGCATTACAAATCTACTTAATTTTCTTTCTAAGTTTATTAATCTTATCAGCAGCTTTAATAATTATTTCA
>JAAOBB010000037.1_pt1 | contig 15821 bp, 20 predicted proteins | sample 7267541 | NCBI WGS metagenome assembly JAAOBB01 (sample SAMN14345205, study PRJNA599270) | viral metagenome | isolation source: viral-like particles (VLPs) isolated from bee gut | host: Apis mellifera | place: Switzerland:Lausanne | collected 2017-01/2018-02 | reverse complement strand
GTGGAAGAATTGGTATAGACCGCCCCCTATAATATTTTTCTTATAGCTATATAATTTTGGGTTATGGAACACGATATTAATATTTTTAGTTGACATTTTAATTGATAAGTTGTAATGTTAAATTAGAATTAATTAAGGAGGTTTAAATGAAATATAAAGTATGCGATAATTGCGGTAATGGTTTTATAATTAATGATCAGATAGAATACGATAATAAAGTATTTTGTAGTAAAGATTGTTTAATTACATATATGCATAAAAAGATAATTAATTTAGAAACATATATGGAATTTTTGCATTGGTTAATGAAAGGATAATATCTGTTGAGGATAATTGATAATGAATGTATGTAGCGTTTGCGGACGAATAATTAGTGATGATGAAGAATTAATAGCAGGATATAATATTGTATTTTGTAGTAAAGATTGTTTGTTGAGCTATATATTTAAAAATGGTTTTTTCTATAAAATTAATAGTGGTACTTATAAGGAGATAAATAAGAATGTCATACGTTGATATCGATAAAATAGTTGTAAGTGTTGATAAAAATATGGTAGGTAAGGAGGTAATTAATTCTATTAAATTATTTGTAAGGAATTTCTATTCGCCAGAATGTGAACTTGCAATAGTAAGTATTGCACAAAGCGATGATAATTTAGATGATTATATTTTTATTATAAATGGTCATAAAGTTTTTTATGCAAAATCATTTAAGCGCAAATTAATTATTTATAGTTTAGATAAAAAATGGGTTAATGATGTTGATATTGATTTAGCTCAAGAAAAATCTGAGGTAAGCAAATGATATATTTAACGCAAGAATTGACAGATCATATATTAAGTGTTGATCAATCATTTTTTAATCGTTTTGCACGCGAATTAAATCACGTTGATTGCTCGTCGCCTAGTGATACGCAATTGTTAAGGGCAATATATGCACCTACACCAGAGGGTTATGTATGCGATCTATTAACTGGTGGTTATAAAGTTACGTATAATATTAAAACGAATAAAGATGATATTGTACCATCAATAATAAGTAAGAGGTTAATAATGCCACGTGTTTTTCTAAATTTGAAATTAGATAATATTCATCAACGCTCGATTATTGATCATTACGAGCATGATATTATAGATATAATGGCTAATTTTTAAATGTTTCGCGTGAAACATTAAGGAGGTAAAAATGACAAAACATCAAATGCTTTTAAATTTCGATCAAAAAACTTTTTATATGCTCGATCAATTAAAGTCGGTAATAGGTACTAGTAATACATATTTAGTATCAAGGGTATTAAGGATAGCGTTGTATCAAGACGATGATAATGATGATGTAAATAAAAAATTGTATCAATGGCTCAGATCTAAAAACTATAGTGATATAACGCTTATGTCTGATCAGGATTATCGAAAAGAATATAATGTATTTCTATATGTGTATTTAGAAGATGATGTATATCGTGAATTACGTATTAGATATAATAGGCAGACTAATAAGTGGTTTACAAATTTTATGCGATATTGTTCGGCATTAGTAACAATGGTAGTTAATGATAACGAATTACAAAAGGATATTCTTAATTATAATAATATGTTTAGTGTTACGGTAAGTTAAAATGTTATCTATTAATGTATCTAATCGCGTATATGCAAATTTATCTGATATTAATAAGCGTCGTTTAGATGAACAATTAAAAAAGCTTAATTTGCATAATTCGGTAATACGTGGTAAGGCGTATAATGTAAGCATGAGTGATGCTTATATGATATTGTATCAACGTAATGTACCGCACACTAACCGTACTATTGAGGAGATATTAAAGGCAATTGATTTATTTTTAAATGGCGCACCGCCAGTTTGGATAAAGGAACATCCAGAATTTAAGGATAAATTATTTGACAAAATAATAATGCCGAGGTCGTTTACTTTAACAGCTTATCTTTATAATGTATATCGCGTGCTATTATACCTTGAAAGTAATAAATATTATGCAAGTTTTCAGGCTGTATATTATGGGTATTATAATGGCTATGTTGGTTTAGGAGGCTGATAATTATTGATTGGAAAAACTTATAATCAGAAATTTAATAATTATATTAAAAAAATACGTAAAGATATACCTAAAAAATATAATCAGGTAAAACTTTTAGATTATCTTACTAATAGCAATATTAGGTTATTAATATCAATTACTACTCGCGGTGATGGGAAAACATATAACTATCTTTTAGCATTGATAAAGCTTGCGTTAAAATTTACTGATTTTAAATTTTTGTTGCTTTCTCGGCACTTTACTTTAAGAGATAGTTACGAAAAAACTTTGCAAGAAATAGTAATGGAACAATTTAAGTTAGCTAGGGGCGATCTTTATTTTGACAAAAATAATCAGTTTACTATTATGTACATTAAGGATATACCTATATGTTTAATAACAGAACTTAAAAGTGCTACTGATTTAAAATATTCGTCAACAATACTAAAGAATTATCGTCTAATTGTATACGATGAATTTATCGCTTTAAAAGGAGATTATCAACCTGAGGAGGCACAACAGTTGCGGACGATTTTTGAAAGCGTAAATCGTCCTAGCGGTTGTAAAATATTAAAGACGCCTAAAATATTATTGTTAGGTAACCCTGTTAATTTTGATAGTCCGCTTTTTTCTTATTTTAATTTATACGAAATTTTAGAAAAACAAAAAATAAATACTATTGAGCGCCATAAAAGCGTTGTAATTGAGAGGTGGAAGAATACCGAGAGTCTTAAGGGTTTAGATTTGAATGTGTTCGGTAATGATAATGACGACGATTATAGCTATTCTGGCGAATTTATTACTAATAGAGATTTAGTTGTCAATGCAAAAGAGGCTACGCACTATAAAAATCAGATCGGAATTAGATTACCAGATGAACAGTATCTTGTTATACATTTTGACGAAAATAAAAATTATTATTTAGAGATAACATTTAAAAAGCCTGATAATGTTAAATATACAACGATATTATTAGGTTTAAAGAAAGGTATACAATACCTAGAGGATTACTATTATGATCCGATATTTGAGGACGATCATAATCAAGGTAAGATAAAGTATGCGAACACTTACACAATTACACAATTTGATCGTATGAATATACTTAAGCAATTAGATTATGAAAGTATTATAGATGAAAGTATGCCGATTAAACCTATTATACCTAACGCACTTGATGACGAAAAAGAGATAGAATTAGAACAGAACGAGCGTTTAAAGGAGCGCTTAATGAAAGAATATTTATTTAATTAATTTATTGATTTTTTAAAAATAGTATGATATATTAATAATGTAGTTAATTATTAATTTTAATTTCAAAGGAGAAAATATAATGGTTGAAATTACTACTAAATTATCAAAAGTAAATAACTATGAGATGTTGACGATTAAGGACGCACGCTTTTATACGACACATAACGATGGAAAATATGAAACCAAAGTTAAGACTAAAGGTGCTACAATATACGTACCTGATGATGATAAGACTAAAAAGCAATTAACTAGGTTCGGGTTAAAAGTTTATGAGGCAACGGATAAGCAAACTAAAGAGAAAGTATCGTTTATCATGACCAGATTTAGCGGTAATGCCTCGTTCTATGATACAGACGCTAAAACTAAAAAGAGTTATTGCTTTGATGATAAATATCCTAATGTGCAAGGTGAGCATTTTACATTTGTTTTAATGGCATTTCAGGACGATAAGCAAAATGATTATACTAGAATTGTTGCATGGCGTGGTAAGTCTTCCGAATTGCAAAGAATGCAATTAGATTACTTTGATGATGATGATCAATTCGAGGACGTGGACGCAAAGTCGGTTAGTGAAGAATAAAATTTAATATCTATAATTTGAGAGGTTAAAAATGAGGTTAGCAAATTATTTATTACAAAATAACACGCTAAAAGTTTTTAACCTTTTTTGTGATATTGAAACATATCAATATAACGAAAAAGCTGGTTATCGTCAACCTAGCCTTTTTAAAAATCAAGTATTTAGTGTTGCGGTAGCGTGGATAGATAAGGATAATAATATTTATTGTGATCATTCGTATTATGATTTTAAGCATTTTTTAGATGTTATAGAACAGAACGTTCATCATAAATGTAAGATTAAATTATTCTTTCATAATGGTAATGGTTACGATAATCATTATCTTTTATATCAGTTATTAAATGAGTATGATATAAAGCACCGTCAAATGTTCGTTAAACAAGTTGCAAAAGATAAAACAGCGGTAAAAACTACTGAATTAGAATGCAATATGGTTCTTGAAAAACGTGTAAAAGCGTCAACTAATTTAGAGCTAAATTTTCGGTTAGATAACCCAAAGTTAACCTATTATACGGTTGATACCTTACCGAAAACTGCGGGACGATCGTTGCGTTCGCTCGGAATATCAATGTATAAGTTAGGGTTAATTTCAAAAGATACGTTAAAATCTGATTTTAATTATACTAAATATAATTTATCTTATGATTTGTCCTATACCGCGAGTAAAGGTTACGCAAAATCTATTCATGATAGATTATCGCGCGATCAATTACATTATATAGATAATGATGTAATTTTACTTGCGAATGTGTATAAGAATTTTACTAAAATGTACCCTCGTTTTGATTTTAATAAAATTACTTTTTCGCAAAATGTGCTTAAAGAATATGAAATTAGTGATAAGGCAAAATTTCAGCTAACAGGTAGAATAGATTATAAGCACGGTATTAAATATAGCGATTACGATTTTAGAAATGAAAATTTATTTGACTATTTGAAACATTATTATAAAGGCGGACTTAATTTTTATAACGATCAATATATAGGTAAAATAATCAACCATAATATTACTAGCCTAGATATTAATAGCAGTTATCCTTACGTAATGTATAATTTTAAAATACCGTTTAATTTAGATGATTGGAACGAGGATCAAGAGTGCGTTACGGTTGATTTTAATCCTGATTATTATTATATGTACGAAATTAGTAATGATGAATTTAACCGTATAATATCTTATATACCCTCTAATCTGATACGTAAGCTTATTGTTAAGTATTATTCTAATTTGTTAAAAAGTATGTACATTAATACTAATACAATACGATTAATTAATTTGTTTTCATCTAAAAAAATAACTAGTGTAAATGCTATTGCATGGTTAAAATTCAAGACACAATATTTCGACGCCCGATCAGTGCTTGCCGAAAACTATGCAACTAAGACGCAAGGCAAAAATGATAATATTGTTAATGCAAACGATCCGCTAAATATTAAAATTCTTTCTGAAAAAAATAAGCATAAGTTAAATAAGGAAGAAATAGCAATCGCTAAAGTAATATTAAATGGTATCTATGGTTTACCTGCTTTACGACCTTTTTATAATTATTTTAGATATGATTATACGAACGATATGTTAATATCTGTTCCTAAAGGTTTTGCTAATACCGAACGGAACGAACTATTTAGCATATTTGTTACTTCGCAAGCATTCTTTAATCTATTGCAACCGTTGCATACATTATCCCCTGAACAAATAGATAGCTACCTATATTATGGCGATACAGATAGTTTATATATCGACGATAGAGCGATTAATGATGTTGATCATAATTTTATTGATGATTATAATTTAGGTGCATTTAAAAAAGAACATCATATTCAGCAGATGTATTTGCTTAACCATAAAAAATATGCTTTTTTAACGAATGGTAAAATAATTGTGCATAGCGGAGGCGTACCTCTTGATAGTTTTGATTTAAATATGTCCTTTGATCAATTTATTAAAACTCAATTTCATGCTGGCGTAAGCGTCAAGTCAAAACGTAATTACCGCACTAATATTGGGACTATTGCCATTTATGACGCCATTATTAATTTAGATCAAGGAACGCCCTATCCTGATCATGTTGATAGCATTAATAAAGATATGACAAAATTAATATTAGATCAAAAAATTAATGAAACTGATACGAATGTAGAACAGCCTCTCGATATACTTTATATAGAAACACCTTTCGGTTCTTATTCAATTGACGAAATTGTCGAAAAAAAGCATAATAAGAGTAAGCGTGATATTTATTATTTACAACTATTAGAGGATCAATTAACAGGAGGTATGATATGCTAAATATGCACGATTTTATTAGTTCGTTTCTAACGCATAAAGAGTATATAGCGTTGTTATGTTTTATTCTAGCCGATTATTTATCAGGCTGTGGGGCGGCACTCAAAGAGCATAGGTTATCTAGTGCGATAAATTTTAAAGGCATTGTTATTAAATTAATTACATTAGTAATACCATTAATAATGTATCCAGTATTTTATATTTATAATATGGATTACATTGTAAGTGGTTTTGTTTGGGCATTTATTTTTGCAAACGGTTTAAGTTTAATCGAAAATTTGAAAATCCTCGGTATTCCATTACCTGATTATATCGTTAAGTTTTTCGAAAATGCTCCAAACAAGAATGATAAGGCGCCCAATGTGCCTGAAAATCAAATTTCGCAAAGTAATATTAATAAGGAAGAAAAAACTGATAATAAAGAGTAACGCCCAATAAAAAAGCCCTGTGCTATGCACAGGGCTTTTTGTTCGCTATTTTAAACGCTTAACGTATGCTTTATTTGACGTAATATATAGACCATTAGCTAATTTAAACCGAGTAATATTCTTATATTTTATTGTTGCGTAAATATCGAATAGCGTACCCTTTGGGAATGTATCAACTTTAGTTTTAAATGACAGGTCACGATAGCGCGATATTTTAGTTTTTGCCCTAACTTGTAAAGCGCGCTCGTAATAGTCATTATTTTTTGCTGATTTTACGCCCAAATCGTCGATTAATTGCGCTTTCGAAATACCCCATTTTTTGAGGTAACCGTAAGGGTCGGTATGGTCACCCCAAATATTCTCGGAAACCCAAAGGTGTGATTTAATGCCGTTACCGCTAGTATCTAAAGTTAAGGGTATTTTATATTTTTTAGCAAAATATTTAATTGCCTCAATATACAATTTATACGATTTATTAAAACGTGCTTGCGAATTAACATGTGCGAGTTCTATTTGAAATGGCGAACGTCGATTAGCGATGTTGCCTGCGCCATATGCTACGTATGATGGCGTACCTACAATGTATATATTATTATCGTCAACGATAGCGTGAGTATAGGCGCTTTGCCAGTGAGATTTCATATATTGCGCCTCATTGCGACCGCTATTAATACCCTTATTATTATCGTTGCCTGTGTCATGGATAATAATATATTGATGTGTTGCTAATTGCGAGCTACCCTCGTTTTTTCCTAATTCAAATTCTCTATTAAATTTCATGTTACCACCTTTTAGACCAGAAAAATTTCTTTGGGTTTAGCCACGTGCCGTTATTTGTGAATGCCGAGGCTAGAGCCTGATTTATATCTTTTTGTTTAGTAATGCCTACGTGTACATGTGTACCTGTTACATAACCTAAATATTGTTTAGCTTTGACTTTATCACCCACTTTGACAGCAACGTTATTAGCTGTGCTAGTAAATTCTTGATACCATATGTAATATTTGCCAGTTTTGATAATAATAACCCACATCAACTCAGCCATCATATAAGCTGAATATACTACTGTCCCACTATGGCAAGCGTATATTTTATGCTCGGGTATTTGCGCGGCGTTACCGATGTCCATGCCGTCATGAAACCCCGTGGGGTTTCTTGCGGACTTGCGCCATGCACGATAACCCCACGGATCACTAATACCGCCCTTGCCTCGAACAGGGAACCACCATTTACCAGCACTTATACTACTATCATTAAAGTCGTCGCTTTTACTATTATCTTTGTCGTGATCGTCGGTATTTTCGCCTGCGTTGTTAATGAGATTTTCTAAAAAATCATGTCGAAAGCGTATTTTAAAAGTATTGTTATATGTACGTTCAAGACTAATAAATGCGTTTTCATAATAGTTGGTTTGGGCGATGTTGTGAACGTCGAAACGTAACGCCCGTTTAATTTCGTCAACGATTGCCTGCGCGTCAAATTTAGCATTCTCTGCTGGCGTTGAACTACTCGAACTTGAACCACTTGATGAACCGCCTGAACCATTAATTTTACCACCGCATGATTTAATGTAATCTATACTTGTATCGTAAGGGTTACCAAAATAACAGTTAGGGAGGGGACCTTGATGTGCTGTTGTCCATTTTGTAGCAAATACCCAAGCATTGCCTGCCATTGTAAACGGCATATAATAACGCCCTACTGTACCTTTTTTGCATGAGTTTAGCATTTTTACATCATTATTAGCCTTATCTGGTACATATGGTGTACGACCTAATACCTCGGGCGCTGAACGACAAACTGGTATATTAAAAGAATTTAAACCATTTTTTATAATTTTAACATCATCTAATAATATTTGCCGTGGATCGCTATGTATACTATTTTTGTTATTAATGTAGGTATTGGTTCCTGATCCGCCCTCATTTGCACAAATACACATAAACATTACATAAGCACCCTTGCCTAGATGATTAGTAATTATTGGTATATAGTTCTTTTTCCAATCTTCTAATGTAATACCCTTGCGATGTATAATGTTACCTGTTTCGCTTGCACATACGGCATAAAGTTTATTGATAAATTTTTCTTTATCTACACCAAAACTCGAATTAAAATTAGTATGTAAAAAACGTCGGTAAACTTTCATGCCATATTTTTTATATACGACCATATTATGCCACCCATATATTTTTATCCGATATATCTTGCCTAAATGGATTATCCAAATCATCGGGATTATGCCAGATTTTAACACCATTTTCAAACTGCGCTCTGATTTGTTCCATTATTGATTGAGGTACATGGCGATCGTCAATTATCCAATTACCGCTAAATTTAACATAATTAAGATATTTCATAGTTTCGGTTGAATAAAGATCACCCGTGCATTGCCAATCATACCCAAATTGAGCATAGTAATTTTTAGCAATATTAAAATCTGTATCATTAATACGCGAATATTGAACAATAATTCCAAAAAAACCTTGTTTAACGGGAAATGCGTTCTCTGTTGACATATCACTTACACTAGGTGGTGTAAGCTTTTTATCTGCTAATTCCGCATTTAAATTGCGATAATAAGACCATTCGTCTTTCATACGCCCAAAAATAGCGCCAGAGCGTACATCACTCGTAAGTGATACAGCATTAAAAAATCTGTCCTGAATAGGTGCCGAATTATCCATTACGCTTTTAACTTGACCTGAAAGTTGGTTAGCCTGATCTAACCGTCGACGATTAGCATTTTGTGCTAAATTTAAACGATACTGATCAGTTAATAATGGCGCACTATCAAATTGAGTGAATGCTATACTATCACCTATATATGTACCTGATGGTATATTGCCTAGTGAGTTTTCACCCCTTGATCTGTAACCGTCAATATAAAAATACATTTGATTACTATATCCAATTACAACGTCCGCCATTATTCTTAATGCCTTGTTTGGATCAAGTTGCCCAACATTTACATTAAATTGTTGACCTTGAAAATTAGTAATCGTTATATTGGTGTAACCCTCTTTTAATAATTCAGTATGATTTTTGCATTTAAAAATATCATACAAATCTAATAAGCTTTTAGATAGTTTTGTAATCTCGCCTATATTTTTACTAATTCCGCCATTATTAAATTCGTATAAATCGTCAAAATTACCGCTTTTCATTGATACTTTAGTAAATTTTCCGCTATCAATCATATTACGAGGTACTAATAGTACACTCGTTATATTTTGCGCAATCCACGGGTATTTCTGTATATTTTTCATAAACGATCTAAATTCAGAATATGGCGTCATATATAAATTTTGCGGACTAACAATTTTATCGAAAGTAACCCCAGTCGACGTTACTATTTTCGGACTATCAACCGTACCGAAATCTTCTGTAAGATCAACACTAGTTCTAAACACAACGCTTAAATCTGTCATTGCGTAATTTTCCTGATAAATTAATTTACGTGATGAAAAATTAAGTACATCGCCGTCTAAACGTATACTATCTAAATTTTGATCGTAAACATCGAGCGGTAAATGTTGACGCTGTATCGTTACGTTTTTTGCATATTTTGATATATCGCCTTGACAGAAAGTCATTAATCCGTCAATAACAAGCGATAAAGTAGTTACTCCCTCGTTAGTATAGTTTGCCTCGACAACCTCGCAATAATACCTGATACCGTCATAAGAATTAACAAAAGAGCAATAGTTGCACTCGGACAACCATTGCCAATTTGCTGTATTAGTTCCAACTCTTAACGTTAAGCGATCGCGTACAAAGTTAAAATTAAAATTAACTTTATGAGGGTTATAATGAGTTTCGAAAAACTTATCACGTTTTTTATTAGAGCCGAAATCAATAGTATTCTGAAAATCGGTAAAAGGTGTATTTTGATAAAATGTAAACTCTGTTACTTTCATACCTTTTTACCTCTTATATTATTTTTCTAATGATGAAATTCTATTAGAAAGTGAATTAATTTGATTTTGCAAGTCATTAATACGACTTGTTATTGACAAAAATTTATCCATATAATTACGATAAGCACTTATAAAATTATCACTACCAGTTATATTAAAATCTGGTTCAAATTCTTTCCCGTTATAAGTTGACAAAAAATTAAATTCAATATAATTAGTTTTATCGTTAAAATATATTCTTCGATTAATATGTTCATTATCAACATGTAAATCTGCTTCTGAGTACTGATAAGAAAGATTATTATCTGTACCCTTATCATTTATAGAGGCAAACACACCTTTATCATTTTTATTAGTTAATTGAATAGAACTATAATATTTTGATACGTCCAATGTATATTTATAGTTACTAGTTCTATTTATTACTTTTTCTAAAAATTCATCACTTACTGAACTATTTATAAATACATCTTTAGTAGTAATATTATATTGTATTTGACCATTGCTTATATTAGTTGAAACTCTATTCATATTTCCGTCAGAGTCATATACGTTAATCTGATCAAAATATGAATACTATATTTATATCCCGTATTTAAAGAATTAATTTTAGAAGGATCATCTGCGACATTTTCAAATCCTTCAATTAAACCATCTGTGAGGTCATGCTGTGATATTGTAGCATATTTTTTATCTTTATTATGGATACCAGTTCTATTTACATCGTGGTCACTAAAAGACTTTTTATCCTGAGGAACATCATAGTCCCATATCATAGGATAGCTAATAGGTTTATATTCGCCCTCTACACGAATATAAGCATAAATACCATCTTTTAAAATAATATCTCCTAGACAATTTGTCCAATCTCTTAAATTTTGAATAGTAGAAACATTTAAAATCTTCCTTACGAATTCTTTAGCCATAATATTATTCTCCTCTTTAATTAAGCTATCATATGTTTAGGTGGTTCCTTTTTAGGCACATAAAAACTAATATTAATGTTACATGTATTCATATCTGAATCGGGAAATTGATCATTATTGCCGTCGCCATAGCTTTCACAAGCAATAACAACATCATCTCCCGATACGTTAGGTATTGCCGATACATATACAGACCATTTATTACCCTTACCCTTAATGTTCCAAATCGAGTTACCGAATTGTTGAATATTTTTAAGTTTTGAAAAATCACAATTAGCAAGCCTACCTGAATTAAATTTTAATCCGAAAATATAGCTACCTTGATTACTATGATCACCGTGACCTAAACTAATATTATTTAAGCTTGTACAACCAATAGAGCCGTTTCTAGTTGCTACACTTATACGTACATTATAGCCTGAATACACATCTTGCGTATCTACAAATATGCCTTGACCTCCTAGATCACCTTTTGTACGAATAAATGAATTTTTCATGTGTACAGAATATGAACCGCCAGCGCCGCCTGAATTATCATCATTTTCAGCGTTCGCCCAATCACCAGACAATATATCATAAATATTATATACGTTGTTCCATAACTGCTTAACATTGTTCCATAAGTCCCAAATATTATCCCAAATATCATTGATTTCGTCTGTAAAATCTTTAGCGAAAATACCTGTGCCGTCGTCCCAAATAGCATTATGATATTGATATTCTTTTTTACTATGATCCAAAAACGCATGTATCTGCTGTGATATTTTAACGATAGCGGTAACTGTTATATCGTCCTCGGTTTCCCAATTACCGTCCTGAAACATTTTTATCGTTGTCGTTTCACCGACAATCAACTCGCGCCTTAATAATTGATTAATTGCGTCGCGATAAACATCTAATAAATAATTTAATCGCGATAGATAATCATAATACGATTTTGCGGATGTGTTATAGTCCGCCATGTCATTATACCATGGCGCATAATTGCGCATATTCCAACGCCCATTATTAAGGTTCGATGTTTGCAAACCTGCGGATATTTGAAACCAATCTTCAGGCTTTAAAAACGCTTGCCTATTCGATAACGTCGGCTGAAAATGCCTTGTATAATCGCCGTAATGATCGAATGGTGGGCGTGCCTGCGACGATGTACCGCCCGGTTTTAATATTTCACCCATAAAATTATCCTCCTTTAAAATACTTGCAAAAAGCACGCTAAATCGAAACTATCTAAAATTTCTTCCCAAACATCTTTTAATTTACTAATATTATCAGGGTTAGCCGTTGTATTATCAGTATTAGTATTATTAAAAGCGCGTTCAATCGTGTTGGTATTAGCATAGTCTTGAGTATTAGCGTCGAGCGACATATTTACCTCATCCTGTGGTAACTCGCTGTTAAGTTCGTTATAGCCTGAGCGATTACTATTGTTACCCTGAGTGCGCCCCACATAGTAATCGGTAAGTTTTTGATAAAGCGTAACAATCTCGGTTTCACGCACCATATATAAGCTTGTTACACGCGAGGCGAACGCCTCAACCGTTTGAGGTGCTATTTGTCGATCTATAAATTTATTACAGAACATTTTTTTAAAAAATTTATCGGCATTTTCATCATAGGCACGATAATTATTAAAAAATTCGTTGGTAACAATTTGATCAACATCATCATCGTAATACATTATTTTGTATACAAAGGCAAAATCTTTGTTAGCGTCCGTAATTTGAGTTTTACCATTAATACGGTTAATAAACTCATTTTTACCGCGTTTAATTAATTCAGATTGCACAATATCCTTAATTGTCGTTGTTATCTGAACCATCGTTTTCGCCTCCTATATCTAACGCTTGCATTGACGGCTGATTAAGAAAACAGTAATAATTAGTGTTCCATCGCGCATTATATAGAGATAAACCCTCTTGCACGCCTCTAATATACATATTAGTTGTTGATACTACATAGTCATTGTTGCTATCAACCTCTTTATCGCTTACGCCACTAGCCTTATCAATACCCGTACTATTAATACCTAGCATATTATTAAGTTCGTTTTGTTCATCGTTAAATGCCTGCTTTAAGGTCTTAATACGTTCAGGAACCGAACTATCGCCTAATTGCGTTACTAACTGCTTTAGTCGCATACGGTTTTCATTCATTAATAAGAAAGGTGTACCATTATATAGCGATTCTGCTATTTGGTCTGCGTCCTCACTATTACCGTTTGCAACAGGTATTACAGTAGTAATTTTAGCTTGCATAATAAGACTAGCACGCGACGCCATTAACTCTGCTAATCTATCGCAATAAAAACGAACAATAGCAAAATCATTAACGTATTCATACGGTTTATTACGTAAAACAACAAAGTCCCCCGACTTTGCATTATCACTCTGTGTTATTTCGCGATAATTATCTAAATCGACAGGGACATTTGCTTGTGGAATTATAAATTTAATTGCATGACCATTTAAACCACCTGTTGCATAAGGGGTAGCTGGATTTGTAATAGTGTTAGTATCATTAACTACTCCTAATAATACAAAATTACCTAACTTATCTTTACCTACTGCGACGTGATCACCGTTACGTAAATAATACTCACAACGTAATTTATTAAAAGAAACAGGAACATTTGCATAATCACGAATATTTAAAATTAATTCATGATAACGAGCAAATGCTAATTCTCGATAATAATTGCGGTTATGAATAACGGCTTGCGCAAGCTTATTAGAAAGGTTTACCTCGACGCCTGAACCTCTATCATTATCTAAAGGTTTCTGTATCCAACCCCACGCCATGTGGTTATCTTTATCATTAGATTGTAAGCCACTAGAGCCTAACGGATCCTCAGGATCATAACTCGGAAAAAAGCCGTTTATGTTCGGCATAATTAATCACCTACGTGCTTGTCTGCTGGGTTCATGCCTGAATTACCAGTAATACAAATCTTATTAAAGAATGGTCTGATATAGCGCTGTGCCTGATAATGTAACCAATAAGTCCATTCATCACGTTCACCATTATAGAATGGACGTTTTAACATACCTGCGGTTTTACGCTTATAACCAACGCTATTTACATCGCATACAAGGGCGAATAAATCACCTTTAGGTTTAATTTCTTCAACATTGCCTTTAAATTCTTTCAAATTATCAACAGGAAATGGAATTGTTGTTCCCGTGTAAAATACATCGCCTAAATCAGTTTCATAAAGTCCCATACCGCGTAAATATTTTTTACTATCATCTTCTGTTATTTTAACGTCGCTTGTTGTGCGATATGTTCCGCCTAAATCATCGAAACTAATTACTCTATCAGTAATATCAATACCTGCTACTTGGAATGTATTAGCAATAATACTATCAAGTAAAAAGCTCTTAATTGTATCAGTGGTAAGAATGAATATATCGTTTAATGGCGTATATGTACTATAACGTCCTACCGCACCACCAGACGCCTTATCCGCCTCATTATGTAAAGCACTATTATTTTGCATATTAAGGATAGCCTCGGTAATAGTTGATACTAATTCATCACGAGATTTTACAGTTCTTTGATCTTTTACTTGATTAAGTCCATAATCAACAAGCATTGCCTTAATGATCTGCTCCTCGAACATATTAATATCCGATACACGTTTCTGATAAACAGCCATAGCGTAGCTAATACTATCGCCTATCGTTTGAAAATTAAGCAAAGCGTCATTATCGTTAAGAGTAAATTTTTCTTTAAGAAAATTATTACCAGCGAATAATTTAGTAGCAATTTTTGGATAATTTACCTTGAGCATATTTTCCTCAGGTTTACTCAGATTTAAACCTGCTGGCACACTATCTAACACTACATAATCTTCTCGCAATACCGCGGTCATATTTGAAACCTCTTTAGCAAGAAAATCAAAACGGTTACCTAAATTTTGCTGTGCAAGAGTAGTCTGCGCAACTTTAGGAAACAAATAATTATTTAAATAAGTATCAAAACGTGTTTTTTCATTAGACCAATTAGAGCCTTTATCCCACGCTTGACCCCATGCCCAATCGGTTTTATTGTCTGCGTTAAATTTATCTAAACTTTCTTTCACCGCGTCTGGCAAAACAGATGTATTAGCCATTAGTTATTACCTCCTAAACTAGAAATTTTTCTTTGATAAGCATTTTCGGCATTGTTTACAATACTCATACCGTTATTTAATTCTCGTTCTTTAGAGAATTTAGTATCGCCAAAATTTGATGTAGTAAAGCTTTTAGTATTATTCTTATCTTGAATTAAATCATCCATTGTTATTTATCTCCTTTTACATGCAATTCTTTTACATTATTTTTATTAACGTCACAATAAGCATTATATAATTTTTCTATAAATTCAAAATTTAATACTACTACATTATCAA
>JAAOBB010000025.1_pt1 | contig 15970 bp, 21 predicted proteins | sample 7267541 | NCBI WGS metagenome assembly JAAOBB01 (sample SAMN14345205, study PRJNA599270) | viral metagenome | isolation source: viral-like particles (VLPs) isolated from bee gut | host: Apis mellifera | place: Switzerland:Lausanne | collected 2017-01/2018-02 | reverse complement strand
AAGTAAATTTCAATGCTTTTTTAATATAATATATATTTATATTTACTTTTAATAATATTTAAAGTGCTTTATAACTGATTTTCTGCTTTAATATAAATTAAAGCCTACATAAAATGACAATATAAATGTTATATTTAAGCTTTCAAAAACTTTAATTTTGAAATACCTCAATTCCCAATGTTAACCAATAGAATATTATGACCAAATTCCCTGAAAACTTATCTTTATATAGAAAGATTGTTGGGCTCAGCCAAAAGGAACTAGCTGAAAAAGTTAATGTAACCCCAGCTCAAGTATCTAGATACGAAAGAGGATTAGCAGAGCCAAGGCCGCGCATTCTTGAAAAAATATCATCCACGCTAGATGTTCCTGTTGAAATTTTAATAGGCAACACCTTGGGATTCGATATAAATCCATTGCCAGTTATAGGTTGGGATCTTATAAATGATTTTCTCAATAAAAAAATAAGTGAGTTTTCTGAATTTGCAATAGCAGACCCAAGTCTAAGCTTATCAAGTAACTCATTTGGACTTAGGATAAATGGCGACTCAATGTCTTCTTCTGGGAAAGTAAGTTTTCCTGATGGCTCCATTACAGTATTCGAACCTACCGGACAATATAGTCATAATGATTTTGTTTTGGCTCAAATCAAAAATGATTATTTCATTTTAAAACAGCTGGCATATGATGCTGGTCGTGTTTATCTATTATCTCTAAATAAAAATTATGCTCCTATTTTAGCTGATAGCAACGAATTAAAAATAGTAGCCAAAGCAATGCAAGTAATCATCAATATTTAACCCTCCAATGCTTTACAGAATCACGCAATCCTACGTGATTCTTGCTTAGCTTAGTTGTCTCTCTTATTATATCTAGCAGTTCTTTAAGATCAGCATATTTAAAGGCTTTATTAAGTGGCTTGATAGATATGTAGCATTGTCAGGTTTTCATAATGGCTTATCAACTAATAATAAATCTCTAAATTACTAAGTTGATAAACATTTGATAATTAGGCTAAGGTATTAATTTATTAAATCAATAACTCTATCTTTATTTTTTGCGCTATCGCCTATCTTTTTGAATTCTTCCTTGCTTATTTTATTAATGTTATCCCTAACTGCCTTCAGGCACCTTTCTTCGTTTTTACTGCAATCGCTTTCAATGATAGACTCTAGAGCATAATACATGCTACTTATTATAATTGCTTCTTTAGTTTTAAATGTATTTTTAGTTATATCATTACTAAGCAGATTTAACATTTTATCCGCATAGTCTGAAGGGAAATAACACTTATCAAAAATGGGAGAACCTAGCAAAACCCCATCTCCTTTACAAATTAAATCAATTTTGTCACCTTTCGAAATATTCAAGAATCTTTCATCATCAGGATTGATATAAATAGTAATATATTCAAATTGATTTTGGCCATTTGCTTGAATATATGCCTTATTAAATGCCCCTTCCTTGATAGCTGATACAGCGCTATGAATCCTTACATATTTCCCCTTGTATTTTTTATTTCCTTTAAGTTCGTTAGCTTTATAATCGTTAATGGCTTCAGATGCAGAAATTACTTTCAAGGCGCTTCCAATAAGAGAATCCTTACGAATAAAACCTTTTTTTTCATCCTTAATCATTGCATTAATGTAATTATCATACGAAACCATATTTTTGGGTTCGCTTTGCTGTTGAGCAATACATGTAAAGCTAAGCAATAATCCAGATATAAAAAGAAACAATCTCATATTTTATCTCCATATTTATTAATATACAGAGTTTAGCTTATTGATAGCCATTCTTCACTAGTTAAGTAAAATAACTGCTGAGTCACTCCGAATTTATTCCAATCTGGCAGTTCGTTATTCTCTGTTGCAAATATCAAATTTCCATTTGCTAAATATTTATAAGGAATTAAGGGGGTATAAGGTAATAATCTTTGTCCTTGAATAATGACTATGTCATCTCTAACTATATCTATTACCATAAAGTTACCGCAATCTTTAAGGGTTAGATCATATCTTACTCCCTCCAAGATTACGGGAAAGGTTTGATTAGGATGCTGAATAAGTGATATTTCTATCATAAACCTACAGTTCTCCCTAGCTCACCTAGAACTGACCCGTATTGACTGTTACTAGATTCTGATTTACTGGCTTCACCAGTCTTTTTATTGCTGGCATCAATAGGATTTCTTACCGACTTTGGTGTATAGGCTTCATATTCCGTTTCCACAAACTTTACTTCTTTTAATCTAATACTTACTGCAACAGTATCATAAATGCTCGCATCTTCATCATGTGGCATATTTTCAATAACTAGCGACTGGTATGAATCAGTCTTGGTCTGAACCGTCAATATTTCTCTTTTGGTATATAGCTGCTTAATTTCTTGGTAAGTTGATCTGTAACTATTAGGACTTAATAATAAATTTAATGAAATAGTAGTGGGTTGAAATACAATTTCATCCTCAATAGTACCTCCCGTTTCAACTGGATGAGACATAACTTGCGATTCTTCGGTAACGGCAGCTTTTATGATATGAGCATTAATAAAAACTTGGCTCAGATTAGTATCTAATACTGCTACTACATCTTGAGATTTTGAGGTAATCAATGTGAAACTCCATCGTCAATTTGACTATTAGCTGTAGATATTTCACCATTCATAACATCCCTAACTACCGCTTTAGCTTCTTCTTTATTTAAAGGAGTATTAATAGTAACGCTTCCTACCTGAGTGCTATTTGTGGTTGTAGAACTATTGGCTATCGAACTATTAGCAACACCTAAACCAGCTACGACGGGCGTTAATTGCTGGGCCTGTTGTAATTTTGACGCCGCCTCCCTCGCTGCAACTCTTCTATCGGCTTCTTCTTTACCAACATCAGCCATCCATTCACTAGCTTTTTTACCTTCTGCCTCAGCGCTAGAATTAGTGCCGCTTAGAATATCCTTGGTCACTTTTATGCTATTTGTAACAGCATCAATAGTAGCTTTAATACTGGCAATTGCTGTCTCGAATATCTTAACGACAGTATCAAGTATTGCCTTTAATCCAGGAACTGAGTTAATAAAACTGTCCCATGCAGTGCTTAAGAAGTTTTTAAAACTCTCTAACGCTTGTCGTGGATTATTCCACATCAGAGAAAAGAAGTTTATTACTTTTTCGGCTTGCTCAAAGAGCCAAACAAAAGCTTCCCTAATACCATTAATTACTTTACCTATAATAGGCCACTTTTGAGATAACTGACCAATTAAGGAGTCGCCACCATTCAGAAATGCGTATATATCTTCAATAATCAGTGCTAGCAGAGCGCCGAAAAGCAATAAAGGGGCAGCAATTAAAATAAAAGGCTTTATCATCCCCCATGTTGCTATGGATGCTTTCAGTATTGCGGGCGTATAAAAAACTGTTAGCACCGTAGCTATAGCTGAAAAAAAACCAACAACTAAAGTTTTATGTTCTCTAGAAAATTGAGTCAGCGACTGTACTTTTTGCAAAACCCACGTAAAGGCAGGCAATATAGCCGTAGCTATCTCCATGTATACAGACCTGAAAGCGTGCGAGGTATCATCTAGCGCATCATTGAATGCTGCCGCCGTATCCGCATCTTGCTGAGAGACGGTGCCCAGCTCTTTTTGTCTTGCTATTAACTCCTCAACCCCACGTCTGCCCTGCTGTAACAGCATGATAGTACCTTGATCTAATCCTAATTTTTGACCAAGACCTATGGCATCCTGCTTGCTCATCCCTTCCATTGCTTGAGCTATTTCTGGTAATACATCTAAAACATCGCGAGCATTTCCATTTGCGTCAAGTAATGATATACCAAGCTCTTTAAAGAAAGGCTGAGTACGCGACTTACCCGTTGTAGCTAATTGATAAAAGTCTCTCGATAGGGCTCTTATTGATCCTTGTAGACCCTCCGCGCTACCACCTGATAATTTAGCTGCGTCTGACCATGCGCTAAGTTCCTCAGTAGAAAGCCCCAATGCTTCAGCTGTTTCTCCTATTGAGTCAGCATAACTGATAGCATTAGATATACCACTCAATGCTGCTCCAACTGAAAACAAAGCTGTGATAACGCCTGCTGCCTTTGCAGCCATTCCCACTAATGACCCGCCTAGCCTGTCTGAAACATTGCCCGCCTCATTTGCTGACTTAGCGTAATCATCTGTAGACTTAGATAAATCTTTAGTTTTCTTTTGGGCGTCTTCTGTATTAGCGGTGAAGGTTATACCAAACCATTCAGCAACAGACATTACTTTTTCCTTTTTGATTTTTCAATGGCGAGGTACTCGTTATAGCGTGGCACTGCGATGGTTTCCCACATCAGCATTACATCTTCTACGCTATACTCAGTTTTTAACTCTTTGAGCGTTGCTCTCCCTTCTGCGATGAGAAGTCCTTCAATTGGCTCAATATTTTGATAAGAAATGGTTGTATATTCTGACTTAATGTTTTTAAGGTAGTCGAGATCTCGCCATTTTGAAAAAAACCCGTATTGTACTCCAGCATTTCTTTTTCAATCTTGATGCCTGTAATAAAGTCAGGTATATGATTATCTATTAGTGCTGTTGTAGATAACGGAATCTCTCTATCTTCAATAACCACGCTTACAAACTTCATCATTTTAAGAAAAAGCTCGTGGTTTAATTGATAATTACCCACCTTAGGCATAGCGGTTGGCAAATACTGAGAACATATTTCACGACCGCCCGAAGCATAAGGAATCTTTGAAATAATATATTTTCTATCAATTCCATTGCTATCAGCTATTGTTATCTCTTTCGGATCAATCATTAATCGCCCACCTTATTTTCAAAGGCAAAAGTATAAGCTCTAGTGCCGAGCCGGCCTGAGCTACTAACTGTTTTACCTGCTGGGCCATTGGTTAATTTACCGTTGATAAGTGTTATATTGCGACCGTCTGGATAAATAGCCGTTATAGTAATATTATCCTGTACAGACTTTTTACCTCTGCCTACCCTATTAGCCTCTAATAACATCGATAAGTTTCTGTCATCTTCTGTATTAGGAATCACACTAATAACAGGATTGATTGGATTAGCAGTAGACCATACAACTAAATCACCATTTAACCCCATTGCAGAATCAGCTATTTGCATATCTGGAAAATTGAAAGGATCGGCATCGTCAGCAAACTGAGTTACTGTAAAGCCTGACGGAAAGCTTACTGAGGCAACAATGCGAACCTGTAAGCCAAACCCTGAAATATCTTGCATTATTAGCTCCTTAAATTAGGGTATGAGTGCCTTCGACCTTGCGAACAGCATCATCTTTTGAATAAATTAAACGATAAATGGCTTTAAATTCTGTACGTCCATCTTGCGTAACATAAGACTCCATCCAGCAATCAATCCAGTAACCAATATTCTGAACTTGCTGCCAAGCCAGCTCATCTCCAGTTAGCTCACTAATATAGAGTTTTTGTACTGCTGTTAATGTCTTACCTACGCTAATAGTCCCATTTTTAAGTGCCTGCTCAATCTTTGACTGAATAATTGCAAGTATTTGCGATCTTCCATTATCATTCGCTGGTACACGATTTACAGATAATAATAATGACATTAGCTGTGCTGCTAGAGCATCTTTTAGCCATGTTTCATTGCCATAGATATTATGGTCAACAAGATCTTGACTGCCACCCATCATTACACCACGTTGATAAAACGCTATCTTTTGTCCAGCAGTCTGTGTTTGTCCGTAATAGTTAACCCTGAGATTATCGTAGGTATTAGAGTCTGGAGTATTAGTTACTTTTGCCGTTAGCTCTGGAAATTGTTGGAACATATAATTTTGACTAGCGTTTCTTTTTGAATAATCAGTAGCGGCTAATACAATTCCAGGTATCATTTCATCATATTCACCTTCGGTAGGTGTAAGTGTCAATGACACTCCTGAATAACCTATTAGCGCAGCGCTTAAAGATTCAGAATTGCTGGCTAAGCAAGGAACTAGATACATATACATTACGTTCTGAGTATCATTCCACTCCGCCAACTCTATGATTTGCTCATCAGTTAACGCTGGCATGAACAAAAATGAAGCAAAGTTATTAGAGGCATCTACAGAGTCTATCAATGTATCAACTACCGACTGAGCTAATGCACCATCTGAGTAGATGGCACCTGTTGACCAACCCATTAGATCGGCTACGTTACCACTAGCTGATATAATGGCATTAGTCGCCTCACCACCCTCAAATATAAAGCGTCTATTAACGGCGTCATAAAAACTATTAGCATTAACCCACATATCACCAACTTTAGATTTTACGGCTGTATTGATAATATCTGATATATTTGAGAGGCTTGTTGCAGTCGAAAAATCTAATCCAACCAATTCTTGAGATTGCCCGCCAATAGTCAAGGTTAAACTTCCAGAAGTGATAGCCTGCCAAGCATTTAGGCTTTGTGCTTTCTTAACCCCAAAAATACGAGGGATTGAGTCAACATCTACCCAACGAGCAAAGCTAATCTTCTTTGCCCTTGCGATAGATTTACTGATCCACCCAAAATAGAAAGCTGATCGTTTGTACTCATCTGACGATGAACCAAAATAATCCACCACATCTTCTATATTATCCATTTCAAGGTAAGAGCCAGCAGGCACTAAAGGATTGGTAGTAAAGATACGTGTTATTAAATCACGTTCTCTTACGCCCGCACCTCCGCCTACACCTGACGTTATATCAATGTATTTCTTAAAACTAATAGCCATAGTTAAACCCTATATTTTTTAAATTCAAAGGACTGTGTAATTGGTGTTGTTGATTCTTTGACTCTTTCATGCTGAATGGTCAGATCAAAGGAAGGAGTAGATTGATTGCGACCTTGTTCATCCAAAGTAAAGACATGTCTAATATCTGTAATTCGTAAAACTTTTATTCCTTTTTCTTTAAGTGATAGGCGACCTTTATCGCCTTGCAGAATATCAGCCGCATCATTCAAAATATCTAAGGAAGTTAGTTGAGTATCAGGATTTTCTAAAACCTGTCCTGTAAACTGGAGTACAGTTTCGTATGGTTGCCTTTCTATATGTTTTATTACATCGCCTTCTGGGAAATCTAAACGTTGTAAATAGCCATATCTATAATGCGAAATAAAAAACATGTATATAACTGGATTAAAGCTAATCCCTTGTTGGGTATTTTGCTGTGCTTGCTTAACCTCTATTTTATTTAAATTAGCAATCAATTCTGATCTGATAGCTTTATAAATTTCATTCTCAGTCATAAATTTTTACGCACAGTACGCCATTCCATCCATCCTGACGCACCCAATCATTAGGTTTACCAATAATCTGATAACGTTTTCCTTGAAAACCTATCTGATCGCCTGAGGTGTCACGTTCGATATTCAATAAGTCATTAGATGTATAAAAGGCTACATATTCTTTTTCAGAATCAAGCCCTAAAAATTGTATCCTATCCCATGAAACAGCCTGAAAACTTCCAGTTAAAGTAATTGCATCAGCGTAAACGGAAACATCACGCCCTGCTTCATTAGTTTCTCTGCTCATGAATTGATAATAGTCTACTGATTGCTTAGGGATTGCTCGTAAAGCAGTATTTAAAAGATTGTTAAACATTATCTATCCTCAACAACAGCCGTTATTGAATTGATCATTAAAGCAGAATCAACCAAAGGCTTAGCAAGATTGCCTCGTTTACCTTTTTTGGCGTAGCGGCGTTCTCTAGCCTTAATGGTTGATTCTTTAAGTGGAGGTGATTGAATAGCGCTTATAGTTTTTGCTATATCACCCGCAGCCTTAAGTCCAACTAATTCAAGTACTTGCTCAATAGTCTTTTCACCATTTGCAACAGCTTGAGCGCCTTGCTTTAATAAGTTAATCCATGTATTTCGTTGTTGCTCAATAGTTGGCCTAACGAAAGACCTGGGAGGAGTTGAACCATGCCCATACTCATTAGCAACTGCCACTAAAGAAACTGGTGTTCCGTCAGGATATTTAGCAGATTGAAACCATCCAGTACGAGCTTGTTTTTTAGCAATACTTTCAAGCCCTTCCTGAATTTCTAGCATTCGGCTTTTTCGTTCCAGCTTAACCGACAAATCCGCCACCTATTTTTCTAAAGCCTGATCTTTCAGGATAGCCACCTATATAATCACCGCCTACAGAGCATTGCCTTAATAGCATAGACAATAACTCCCCGTAAGATGATTTATTGAGCCACCACGCCCATTCTGAGCTAGTAGGGTTTTGAGCAAAAGAAACGGACACTTTATCTATTGAGGCAGAAGCAATAACCCCGCTAGAGCCATTGCCTTCTTCACTACTTTTGCTAGGATCAAGACTTGCAAGGTGAGCTACTAATAACTCCCTTGCTTTATCGCTACATTTACAAACAAAAGATATTAAGCATTCAGCAAACTCCCAAAAATTCAATAGGTAGGCATCTGGATACTTAATCTCATCTGCGAATTGTGGGTATTTTAGTCTAAATGCTTTAATATCCATTAATCAGCTTTCCCTGTAGTGGGTTCGTTTTCGAAGGTAGTACCATCCTTAGACTTTTTACTTTTGTAGTCTTTGGGTGTTTTAGGAGCTGACTTATCTTTAGGAGACATATCAGCTTCTACTACTTTCTCCACTTCCTTTTTGCTATTTTCAACTTTGATATGACCGTTTTTAACGTGAAGCTGAAACACTGGTATCTCTTGAAGTAAAGCATAATCTTCGTTTGATACTTCAGTTACTTTGCCTTTTGGTGTATCAAGGCGCTTATCTGCTATATTAGCTTGCCCAGCAATGATAATTTTCTTGGCTGGAGTTTTAATTCCAGCAGGAGAAGTATCAAACTTAACATACGCCATATCAGCAGAAAGGGTTGAGTATACATAGACGCTCATAATCTCTCCTTATAAACCAGTGGCGCGGGCAATAGCGTATGGGCGCTTAGCTAGAGTGCCTGATAACGCATTACTATAGGCTTCAACATAGGTTTTTAGGCGGCTTTCATTGCCTAACGCATATAATCTATTAACAACCAACTGATCAAATGTGCGTTGATTATCGGTTGATGCACCGTCATTAACCTCTTCGGCATAGGCATACATTACATTAGCTCCGCCGTTGGCTTCATCTAAACGAGATGTTGAAGTTACACGTACATTAGGATAAGTTTCTTGTAACCACTGTCTTAAACTCTTACCTGAATCAGTAGCAGATAAATAATTAATACGGTTATTAGGTAAGACCAAGGTAATTTGGCTTGCCCCTTCACCCATAACTTTAATAACGCCTGCTGACTGAGTTTGCAAGGCATTGAGAATATAGATAATATCGCCTTGAATATCGGCAAAGCTTTTAGTTTCCCAATTACCACCACTAGGCAATGTTAAATAAGGCGATAAAGAGGGCTCGTTTAACATGCCGTATGTACGATTAGTGCCATTGTTATAGCCATAAAAAGCAATTTCATCACGCTTTAACTCTAAAGCTAAAGATACTGCTGCGCGTTTTTCGTTAACGCTGTTATAACCAGCTTTATTAGTACGTAGTTCCTCTAAGTGACCCACTTCTAATCCTGATTCAAACCGCACAATATCTCGTTCTTCTGTCGCTGGATTCCAGCTCGAGAAAGGAACATCCGAATAATCACCATAAAGATTAACATCACCTGTAGGCTCAATCATGCCCTGAACAATGCTCTCGTCTTCCCAATTACCTACAGTGGTAACACCTAGCAAAGTATCTGCATCTCTAGGCTGGGTGATAACATAAACAAGACCTGGTAAAAAGGTACGCAAATAGTTAATATCAGTAGGAATAGATGGATTAGTAGACAGCGCATCCATGCCTATAGCTTCTAAAGCTTTTTTATGCTCTCTAGCCATGACGGGCGCTTTATCTAGACCAATACCAATAGCGGCTAACTGTCTATAATTTGCTACCGAATCTTGTGTAAACTCTTTTTTGATCTTTTCGTGGAACTCATAACCACCACGTGGCTTGATGCACGAATGTGTTTTACATTTCATTTTCATTCAACCTTAGTTAGTAATTTTAATAACTGCAATATCGCCATCAGCTACATTGCCACGATAAATAACAGCATTAAGCACTTGCGCTTCTGTAGCATCCTGTCCTTCAGCTGGGGGAGTTACTTCACCTACACCTAGCACGCCAGTAGCGACTGTGTATTTAACTAAATCACCTTCTTTAGCTGTTACTCCAGTAGGCAGTTGGATATACACGCAACCCATTTCTAGTAACGTACCCCATTTGCCATTAGGTAAGCTAAATAAAGGATCATTACCACACAAACAGCGAGCATGTTCTTTTGAGTGAACTAATATTCCTCCAAAAGCACCCGTTCCACCTGCCTGAGCATAAACTTCTTCGCCCACAGTATTTAATGTGAAATAGCGGCCAAATACGTTATTAGCTGCATCAGTAGACTGTAAAAATCTAGCTGTACCACGGTGAGGACTATATGTTGCAATATCGCCAGGTACGCCACGCGCTAAACCTGTATTGATTTTATTTGGAAATGCCATCTTTTACGCTCCAATACTTTTTAAACATGGAAGAGTTACACTGCTGTCTTGCGCGATAACAGTTTGCGTAGGTACTTTATAAGCCGCTAAGAAGCCATTTAAAGCTGCTTTTTCTTGACCTTTTTCAATGCTCATACCTAGCTTTTTACAGGTATAAGACGCTAAATCAGCAGAAGACATTGCACTATGATCGAATGCGCCTACAATTAGTGATACCTTTTCATAAAGTGCATTCTTATCTGTTAAGTCTTTTTCTCTAGCCTTAACAACTTTCTGAACTTCTTCCTTGATTTTTGCATCCATAGCGGCTTCAATTTTTGCAGGATCAATAGCGGCAGCCACAGCTTGAACTTGTTCACTAGTTTTATCTGCTTGTTCAGCTACCGCTTCTGCGACTTGAGCTACTTGCTCGGCTTGCTGCGCTACTTGAGCCGCCGCTTCTACTGTTTTGTCTGGCTCTGCATCTTTAGCCGACTCCTTAATGTCTGGCTCCTGATCAGTTGCTGGATCTTCTTGTAAAGTTGCTAATTCTGCTTCAAGTTCAGCAATACGGGCTGTCTTTTCTTCTGGTGTCATGTCTGTGACTTTCACCGCTTCATTTTCTTTGACTGGTTCTGTCATTTTAGTAAAACCCTCATCTAATGTAATTTTGTAATGATCTAGGGCTATGGCGTTGTCAAGGACTGCCACATCTGCCCCCATCCTACCTTGATTGACAAGGGCTATATGGTTGCCCCTGATCTTGCGCTGTATGTAGTCATATTTCTGCCCATTCCATTCACCTGGTGAATACTCATAGACACATCTATAACCACACGACAGTTCTGTTTTGCCCTGCTCTATTTTTTCTTTAAGAGAAGTGCTAAATATTTTTATATCGCCTTTTAGAAATGGCGGCTCGTAGAAGATAATGTCACCTGTCGTTCCTTCTACCCCCTTATCTTCTGGCGGGGTATAGCTATCACCAAGCATGACATGATTATCTATAATAGGTATTTTGTTAAAGGAAGCTATACACTCAGGATTGCTTAGCTCTTCTTCGGGTCTAAGTACGTTATATATTTCATCTTTCTTGGGCGCCCCAGGAATATCAGCCCCCAAATACTCGAAAACCCCAACTTTAGAGAGGGGGTTTCCTTTTATTTCAAAATAGCCGTTAATATCGTATTGTCTATTCGTCATTATTAAATTCCACTACTGGCAGTATTCTGCATCTACAGTTATAAGCATCACCTGGTAATCCTTTTTGCCCTATTTTTTCATCAATAACAGGAGGATCATCAAAACTAAATATTCCACCGTTTAAGCCCGCAGGATATAGATTCATGTGATATTCACGAGGCTCACGACTACCACCTGTATGAAGCCATTCAAACTTCTTAACACCTAAATTACTAAGCCTTTCCTTGTTCATTGCGTTGTAAGCTTTTCTGGTCTGATCGGCTGCTATGTTTTTAGCTTTCCTGTCAGTAATACTGCCTACTTCTTTAACGGCTTTTAGAATATACTCTTGACCGTTACCTTCAGTTACAGCTTTAGTTATTCGCTCTGATAATCTATCAAAATGCTCTTGAGGTATTGTTTTGATAAGATTTACATTTTCAGATATAGATTGAGCTAATGCTGATCTAACAGGTTTGTTGAGTTCTGGATTGGATAACGTAAAATCCTTACTAACTTCTTTTAAGCTCATGTAGACGTTATTCTTGCTAACCTTTTCAGTACGCCTGCACATTGTTTGTGCTAATACTCCAGCCCGCGATTCAAACAATAAAGTGAATCTATTCTTAAGTTCGTTGAGTACATCATAGAAAGAATTAGAAGGTCTAAGAAATCTTTTCTCATCCATAGCTACGCCAGTTTGAAAGGTTTCTATCACCGCCTTGTTCATTTCTCTAACTAAAGCCCTAAGTTTGACTCTGTAATCGAACTCAATTCGGGCATTGTAGTTGAGAGCAGATCCTTTTCTTGTTCTCGCTCTAGCCATTCTTCATCACTTAGTTGTTTTAAACCTGTATAATCACTATCAGGATCTTTCATGATGCGATTACGTTCTTCTTCAGAATCAATAGCTCCACTTGAAACTAATACTTGACCAGTCTGTGCTTTTTTAAGGTTAATATCCGCCCACTCTCCAGCAGTTGGACTGTCTAACGGTTTCCAACTGACATTCAACTCAAGATCAATACCTAACGACTTTAAAAGTATTTCGTAGTACCTTTCTAGGAAAGGCTCTATATCATTAACTTGAATACTTTCTAATTCCTCCCTGTAACTAGCTGCTTCATAACTGCCTGATGACTGCCAACCTTTAGGGGTTGTTCCCATTAATTTAGTGACTGGCACACCAGATGCCGATGCTACTAACTGGTATTGATCCATCATTAAAGGACTAAAATCGGCTAGACTAGTATCGTGTTGGACTATATCTTCTGTTTTATCAACGGTTTTTACGCCGTAGTTATTTCTTAGTAATACCCATTTTCTAATAGCTGATGTGAATTTATTCCAATTTGATTGCGCTTCTGCTAAATCAGTTTTATAAACAGTTAGCCTTTTAGTCATAGCTAGTTCGGGTGCTTCATTAGCCGTTCTTTCTGCCGCGTAGGTGCGCTCATATATTTTTTGGGGAATAGATACTCCGCCATACTGGTAAATTGGCTTCAAAAGATCAGGTACTTCATCGCCTCTAATAATACAAAGATGGGATTTATGAACTTTTTGAAATACCCCAACTCGCCAATAGGTAGGTTCATAGAAACCTATACTAGCCGCATTAGTAGTTGCCTCTGCATCCAATATTGGCTGACACCAGTATGGATCTACTTGAATAATACCTTTAAAGCTGCCTTTTTTAACTCCATCAGGGTTATATGGTTTTGACAACCAATCAGGATCTGTATTAGCATAATCAAATAGCGCTATCCTTATACCAAACACGCGCCCTAATCTAATATATTGTTCAATATTAGATTTTAATTTTAGTTTCTTGTCCTGTTTTTTTATCTTAGTTAATATCTCAGGAGTTAATTCTGATCCGTCATTAACCGTTATTTCATAGCCTTGCTTTATAGCATCGCGCGCAGGTAATGAGCAGGCTCTACTTATTAACCAATGCTGTGATAATACGGCACACGACTGATAACCTATAAAATGCTGTGATGCATACCAATCTAATACCAGATTACCATGTACATCGTAACAATCCTCGTGAAATTTACTGACAGCACTGTCCATAGCCGCACCATCGATTACTTTTGGCTTTGGCATTTTATCTCTAGCATCTTGAATAAATTCTGCTAAAGAATTACCCTGAATAGTATCTGTATTTTCACTATCAGAATACCAAGGCTTAGCTTTAGGCGTTATTTCTTCAACCTGCTTTTTCTTTTTAAAAAATCTTAACATATTTATGCCAATGACATTAAGCCGCCGCTTTTCTTTGTGATATAACCATCCAATGCATAACGAACAGCATCCCAGCAATGATTGTGTTTATCTTCTATAATGGGCAATATATCACCCGTTTTCTTATCAACTTTATAACTGTATAAGCGAGCTTCGTCTGCCATATGCTTACAGCGCTCATGAATAATGACCTTTTTAAAAGACTTAAGATGAGCTATACCATCCTCAACGCTTCCCTGCCATTTTTTAGCAGGAGCTATATTAAACCCTTGTTTCTTAATAAAACTGATTGTCTCAGGTCTAGAGTTATCGCCCTTTATAGGCCATTTTCTTGAATCAGGCACAGATTCGTAAAAGCTAGGCATTTCATCTAGCTCTACACCTACACCGTAGGCCTCATAATCAATATAGAGGCAATTATCTAGAATAAAGCATCTAATTAATGTGCTGGGATCATTAGCAAATCCAAAGTCACCGCCATAAAATAATCTTCCCGCTTGCTTATATAGCTCATCATCAAAAGCAAATACCTCATATTTACCTTTGAATATAATAGCTTCACTAAGCTTCTTAGGCTTTCCTTTCCAAATATGATAATAAGCTTCTAAGTCTGTCTTTTTACAGTACTCCATTTCTTGGCGTAATGTGTCTGGCAGGCAAGGATTATCATCATAATTAACTTCTATACTGATACAGTTGTCAGGAGGATTAACTATAAACTTTTGATATGTAGGGTCATCTTCTTCTTTAGGATTGAATGATACCCAGATTTCAGAAGCTTCTTTACGTATAGTTGGTGTCAATATATCCCAAGAATCTTTACTTACTGTCTGCGCTTCTTCAACCCAACAGATATCTATACCTTCCGTTGACTTGACGCTATTAATATTATGTTTAAGTCCTTTAAATATGAACTCTGAACCTACTGAACTTTTTATCTCTTTGTCAGTGATTGAAAACCAATCGCTAAGTCCTATTGCATCTATTCGATCTTTAAGCAGTTTGTGTACTGAGTCTTTAATAGAGTTTTGAATTTCTCTAGTGCATAAAATACGAGTTTTTCTAGAATAAGCTAAACTGATTAACGCATCTGCTATTTGCCATGATTTGCCGCCACCTCTGCCGCCATAAAATACTTTATAGCGCATCGGATTAAATAAAGCTTCAAACTTAGGCGCAAAGTTAAGATTTATCTCCTTTCTCATTAGTTGCACCTATTACAATATTTAAAGCAGGCGGTAACAAGTCTTTGCCATCTTTACCTGTAAGCTCTTGCTGAACCTTTTCTGAGTAGCCATGATTAGCTAACATTAACTTTGATATAGTTGGGTTAAATTCACCTGAAAGACTTTTATTGATTAGCTTGCTTTCTTGTAATGCTAGAATTCCCTCTAACGTGTCGGAAAATTCTTCTGATTGTTTAGCATATTCATATAATGTTGACCTATGAACGGCTAAATAACAGGCCAATCCAGCTTTGCTAGGGATTACTTCACCTACTGCTTCATAACCGCCTAATAGATACTCTTTAGCTTTAATTAAGCACTCACCTAACTTACTAGGGCGGCCCATTGTTTTAGTTTTTTCTTTCATAAATAATCAACAGGTTCTAATACTTCACCATGGACATTTGTTATTGTCTCTTTTTGATGATCTACACTTAGATAAGTACCATCTTCTAAAATATAATCATACATACCAATTTCTTCACTACGGTACTGGTTGTTAAGAGTCGTACAATCTATATTTGATGAATAGACACTAGCGGTATAAATATTACCATCTTTATCTTTAAATCTTATCTTTCCAATAAACATTATTTTCTTCTCCATATTTTTTATCGTTTACTAAAGGTATTGTAATTAAGCTTGTACTTCCCATTCTCGGCGCTTTCTACAGCCGTTACAGTTGATCATTTACTTTGCCCATCTTGCCACTTGATCTGCGCATCTACTTGATCCGCACATAGGTTCAAATTCTTTTGAATGGTTAATGTACATTCGTATAGCTCACCATTT
>JAAOBB010000034.1_pt1 | contig 16035 bp, 18 predicted proteins | sample 7267541 | NCBI WGS metagenome assembly JAAOBB01 (sample SAMN14345205, study PRJNA599270) | viral metagenome | isolation source: viral-like particles (VLPs) isolated from bee gut | host: Apis mellifera | place: Switzerland:Lausanne | collected 2017-01/2018-02 | reverse complement strand
GTATACTTTGGTTAGTAGAATATTATTTATTATATTATATATAGAGGTATTATTTATGGATGAAGATAAAGAAAATAAGAAACCAGAGAAAGAAGAAATTAAACCAGAAAATATTGGTGATGAAGGTTTAATGAAAAAAGTATTGGATGCACTTGTCGATATTAATACAAATATTACTACTTTGTCGAGTGCTATTGATAATTTAAAAAATAATAAAGATGTTCCAAATGATGATTCTGATGATGATTCAAAGGAAGATAAGAAAGAAGATGATAAAGAAGAATATGATGATGGAGTGGATCATGAAAAACAATTGCAAGAAATAGCAGATGATTTAAATTTAGGAGATTAATATAATGAACGATTTAATTGAAGATAAGAATACTAATAAAGGAATGACAACTAGTTCATTTTCAGATTTTAAATTTGATAAGCAGAGAGAATTAAATTCTGGTATGAGTATAGAAAATGGCGCACAAAATGCTTATCAGCGTAAGATTTTTGGATTGGGAGGTAATGAATAATGACTGTAACTGATAAAGGAAATAATACCGATAATCCAATTGTTAAAGCTAGTGATCAAGCATTAGCAGAATATAATAAAGATTACCACACACAATATTCATGGAATACTGGTTGGGAAAAAGGACAAAATTGGACAAGTGAAGGTACACAATTTGAAACTTTAATTAATAATTATTTCTTCCCTAAAATACGTGCGACAACTTTAGCACAACAGAATTTAGGTAACCGTTTTGATTTTCTTGCAAAAGAAGTTCCAGATGTAACTACATGGTTAAATGAAGATTATGTAATTGCCGATAGTGTTCCAACTGGTTTAAATTTAGCTAAACCAGTTGAGAATATGCTAAAAGTTAACTATCCAAAGGTAATGACTAAATTATATTCGGGAACTAATTTTTTAAAAGAGAAATTTACGCTTAATGATAATGATGCAACGCTTAATTTCCAAACGTTAGGTGATGCTATAAATTATGTTACCGCAGTTTATCGTAAACGTGTTTCTGATATAAATATGTATGAAGAATTAATGATTAAGTCAATGCTTGTGGATTATGGTATGAACCATGTACAAGATCAGCGCAAGGTTAATTCTCGTGATGAATTAGTAAGTGCAGTTGGTGAAGCATTATTGAATGTACAGAATAATTCATGGAAACATAATGAGGCAAATACAGCTAGTGGTGGTGCAGTTGGGCGTTATTCTACATATACACCATTGAAGGATGTATTTATTTTAACAAATGATTCAACAAAAGAATTTTTGCTTAATACAATTGTCGCAAATACTTTTCAAGTAGCAGGTGTTGATTTTACGGATCGGGTAATTTCATTTGATGATTTAGGCGGATCATATAAATTAACAAAGAATGTTACAATTCAAAACGATACGACAGCTAAAAAGTTAAGAGATTTGGGTGCTTATGAAACTACTACTGGTGAAACTATTTATGAAAGTACAGTTATGCCGTATGATTTAAGTGGTTTACCAGAATTTAATGGAGCATATCAAGAAATTAAACCTACTGGTGATTTGTTCGCTTTAATTTGTGATATAAATTCTGTTGGTTATAAGCGTAAGACCGCTAACATGTTGAAGAAACCATTCTATAATCCAGAGCGCGATGAGGTAACCTATTGGATGCATTATCAAGCACAGCGTTATATTCGTCCATTCTTTAATAAGATTTTAATTTATGGTACAAGCGGAATGAATCCAGCAGATAAACATGTTATTGATTAGTGAGTTAAGGGGATAAATTATGACTAGACCGGGATATTTTCCTCCGTATTGGAATTCTGATAATCCGCTTGGTGATAACATCGGTTTAGGTGGTAAAGATGCTTGGGATAAGAATCTTATGGCATGGGGTATTAATCAAGTTCCCGTTGATAATGATCAAGATTCTGGTGTTGAGGTAAACCATCGTGATCGGTGGATGCAAGGTGTAATCCATAATAGGAATTATTATCGTAAATTAATTTTCGCTAGGTATCATGAATTAATATTAAATATACGTAACTATGTAAATGTTCCAGTTAGTTTTAATAGATTAAAATGTGAGTGGTTTTTACGTAATGGTAACCATGTTGCTGTTGGTAAAGATAGATTAGGTCATTTTCAACTTTTAGGAGTAGTTAATGATACAAATTCAAATACAAATCCACAAGCTCCTTTTTCTACTAATGAATTAACTGGTAAGGATATTAATTTTTGGTTACCTTCACGATTAATACCAATTGATTTAAAAAATTATAAAGAAATTACTGAATATTCAGATGGAGATGAGGGAGATTTTGTAATTTTACGGAATAAACCATTTGAATATGTAAATGATTTTGCAATAATTAGATATTATGTTGATAGATTAGCAGAATTAATGGCATCACGATTTAGTCTTATTTTGCAGGCAAAAACTACTACTGTTATACCTGTTAAAAATGGAAACAGTGAAGATGGTGATCAGATGATTAATAATTTAATCAACGGATCACCGTTTTTATTAATGAATGAAAATCGGATGCAATTAAAGAATATGGTTACGCAATTAGGGGATGCCTCTATTGCGGAAAGAATTAAAACATTAAAAGAAGATTTTAATGATGAACAAAATGAATTAAATAATCTATTGGGAATTAATACTACTGGTATTGATAAAGCTAGTGGAGTTTCTGATAAAGAGGTGGATTCAAATAATGATTATGTTACCTCAACTACAAATATGTATGTACAAGGTGTTCAGCAAGGTTTAGATTTATACAATGCTAAATTTCATACACATTATTATTGTTACATGAATCAACCGTCAATTCATGATTTAGATTTAGATGGCAATTCAAAGACCGCAGGTGATAATTAATGCAATTAACTACAACATTAAAAGATATTTTACAAGCGGAATTAATTAATCATGGTTTTAACGAGTTTTTTAATTATATTGGTAAAAAAACTCAAATAACGGATAATAATCGCAATTTTGCATTTATCTATAAAATTATGGAATATGATAATGATGTTGATTCAATAGTTACAACTGAATTTTTTAATAATTTTCGGATTTCAAATGTTGATGCAGATAAATATTTTAAAAAAATTTTCTGTAATAAATTTATTGATCGAGAAATTGCACCACAAACGGTAGAGGCTTTCGCAAGCCGAGTTACCGCTTTATATATGCAACGATCGGTTGAAATTAAAGTATTATATGAAAAATTGGAAGATTATTTTTTAGGTAAAAATGAAAGCAATGAAAGTACAAGAACTGGATTTAATACTGTTTCAGCAACTTTACCACAAGATGAGGTTAATATGGATTTAAGTGCAGATTCGCAAGATTATGGCGATAGCAATACTATTAATCGTGGTTATAATAATAAAAATTCTGATTCAAGTGTAGCTAATCCAGATAATATATTAAAGCTCAATAAAGAATGGGAAGATATATTTGTTGATTTTGATCTTTCATGCTTTTCACAAATTTTTTAGAGAAAGGATTAAATTATGAGTGTTATTGGATTAGGTGGAACTAATTCTAATTCTAAACCAGATTTTAATGATCATGGTAACGAGAATGGAAAATTCGATCCAGTTTTAAAAGATAGACCGCCTATTATTTCTCCTTCTGAATGGTTACAAATTTCAGCAGGAATTCAGACGAGCGATTTAAATAATGGTCGATGGAATATGAGAAGGTACGCACCATATTATAATGATATGGCGGATTATAATACGAGTGCAAAATCATATTATGATTATTTATCAAAATTAAATTATTTATTGGATGCTTATCGTGCATCAATAAATCAGTTATTAAGACGAGAAATTTTAACTGGTGAAACTACTACCATTAAAATGGGACAAGATGGCAATTGGGAAACAGAAGATGATATTACACTTTCTGCTATTGTAAAAATATCTCAATTAACACATGATTTTGTCGATCATTCAAAGAAAAAGTATACATATCATAATGCTATTTGGGATGATGGGCAATCAGATGGTACTGGTGGTGTTTTTGCAAAAGATTTTACGGATGAAATAAATGATTTATGGGATAATGTATGGGATTTGTGGAATAATGTAAAACAATTATGGAATAATGTTTACAATATTTACGATATTCTTTCTGGTAATTGGAAAAATTATGGTGATGGCTCAACTAATGGTTCTGGTTCAACATTTAGGATAGACATGAAAAACACTTTTGTTATTACCAAAGGTGATTTGGGAGGTCAAGCAATATTTGTCGATACTCAAGATGTGTATTCTGGATATAATGTAAGAATTAGTGTTGCGACTAGGAATGGTTCTATTGGATGCACTAATTTTAATAATGTTATTTTAGGGCATGGTGATCATAGTATTACTGGTAGTTATATTTTTGGTTTAAAATTTTTATCGGGTGATTTAGTAGGCTGTGATTTTTCTAAATTAAAAAATATTCAGCAATTCGGAAACTCTGTTTGGAACATTAAAGGTAAGGGCAATAAATGGCCTGTTTATGTTTCAGCGGAACCTAATGTATCGGGCGATGACGTTGTAATTGCATGTGAAAGTTATGCTAATGGTGATAATGATCAATTTCCAGCGAGTGATATGAATACATGCAATATCAATATTAGTTTTTATGTACCAAAAAAGCAGCCACCTAAACATATGATAGCTTAATTAATAGGAGGATATTATTATGGCTAAAAAGTTTGTAAGAAAAATTATTGGTGTAAAGGATATTCAAGATTTAAGAGATTTTACGAGTGAGATTGGGGATATTGTAATTAAAGATGGTATACACGCATATATACATGTTGAAGATGAATATAAACCAATATCTTATCCAATGATTTGGGATTATGATGTACCTCAAGATAAAAAATCACGTTCTGATAAAAATGTAAACAGAACTGGTATTCATGATAAAGATACTAAATATTCTACAATCTTACAACATGATCTTACGGATGGGTTAATTGAAGGATTTGAAAATGTTGCAGATGATCCATCTATGATTAATTCTTTGAACACTGGTTATAAATACAGTATTGATAAAAATAAAGTTAATTTTAATTATCAAGCAGGTAAGAATTTTTATCAATGGGGACTTACCAAAGATTCTTCATATTATAATAAGATTAATGTGTATGATTCTGATGGTAATGTTAATAGAGTTGCTACTAATATTAGTCATGGACAGATATTATATAATGCAATTACTGAAGATTTATTTGCAAACTATTCAGTAAGTGATGAATTTTTAGAAAAAATATTTAATAGTACAAGTGGATATAGATATACGTTAGATGTATCTAAATATTACAGCTCTATTCAAGCAACTAATAAAGATAATAAAGGTGTTTTTGCCTCAATAAATGATAATGGCGCGGATTATAATCTTTCTTATAAAAAATCAGAATTTACATCTCACGTTGATGATGAACACATTAATAAATGTTTTTATTTTAATGATAGAACAAATTCTATTGCATTTAATTTTTTATCAGAACTTAATGAAAATCACGTATATGAACCACATTTTGAGATTACTGGTACTGAAAACTTTATTCAAGCCTATAAAAAATATATGGATTCGTTTTTAGAAATAACTACACGTATTAATGATTTACAAAATCAAATTAATAATTTAAGTAGTAGAATTTCAACATTGGAGAAAAAATAAATTATGACTAGAAAGTTAACAGAGATAACTTTCTATCAAAACACGCCCTTTACAGATTTTCAAAATTATATTGATTTTGGAAGTAACGAAAAAAGAGACGTGTTTTTTGATAGACATTATGATCCGCAGGTAATACGTTTAGATTTTAATATGGTACGTGATAGACTTACCTTGAGAGTTGGTGCAAGTGTAGCTAACTGGAAATATTTATCAGAGTGTAATTATTTATCATTTGTAAATTTTTATGACGGCATAAGATATTATTGTCAAGTTACAGAAAGTAAGTACGTTAATAATAATGTTACCGAGCTATATTTAGTAGTTGATGGTTTAATGACTTTTTGTCAAGGAGGGATAGAAAAATATGCTAAAAATGTAACGATTGAACGTCAACACTTACCGAAAAATGTATTTGAAGATAATTTAGATGCTATTCGTTTAGATAAAGATGTATTGAGTTTTGGTTCAAGAAAATATATACATCAAGAAAATTATTCTTTGAAAGATTTGGTAGTTGTATTTAGATCAAGCGTAAATTTAGCGAGTGATTTTGGTACTATCGATTCACCAAAAGTAGTATCGTCAACTGGAATAACGTATGATAAAATTGTATCTCCTCAGAATTTATATATGACCCCTTATAATAAATTCAATGATTTCATGAAAGAAATTGAAAAATATCCGTGGATCACTCAAAATATAACAAGTGTTTTATTAGTACCGCAGAAAATGCTTGACAGCGGAAAATTTACAAAAGTTGATATGAAAACTGGTAATTTTGATAGTTTGTTTAAATTTAATAACAACGGAGAAAGCAAAAATATCGGTGAAATTACTGAATTATCAAAGACTTACGATGAATTAAACAAAATTTTCGGAACACAAGGACATCCAGAATTATTAAAAAATGGGTATTGTAATATTGAATTAACTAATTTTCAAGGGCAATCAATGGATGTTGATGTAGGTTTACTTGATTTTCGCAATGGCTTTAAAATAATGGCGGATGTAATAATTGGTTATTCAAATCAAATGTATTTTTACATTAAGGGATATAAATCCAGAAATGAAAATTCAGTTGGTAATATACCAGAAGGATCATATATTGAAGATGGAATAGCATTTTCAAAATTTGATTCAGCACCTCTATTAACTGATAATTATCGACTTGATTATGCAAGTTCAGCTAATCAACGTAATCTTGCTAAAAATAATCAGTTTACGGGACAATTACAGAATGTGATGGATAATAATGCTCCAATTCAAGACAGATTTTTTAGTGCAGTATCACTAACATCTAATGCTAGTGCAGGTGCTATTATGGGAAAAATGACAGATGAATGGCAATATTATCGTAAATTAAATGCAGAATTAGCAGACAAAAAGCTTACTCCACCTAGCGTATCAGAAATGAGTACCGAAAATTCTTTTCCAGTAAAGCAGGGATTTTTCGGATTAACTGTTAAATATAGCAGAATTAATGATACTGATTTTAATATAGCAAAGAATTATTATGCACAATATGGGTATAGTTGGGCATCCACTGGTAACTTATATTCAACAAATTCAATGAAATATTTGAATTATGTAAAATTTACTGGAAACTGGATTATTAATGATCGTCATGTACCACAATCAATAATGGAACAAATTCGGGCGCAGTTTGCTAATGGTGTAAAAATTTGGCATAATCCAGATGGTTTAGCTAATCCATTTAAACAAGATATTTCTGATATTAATACGTGGGCATAAAATATGGTAGTTTATAAAAAGTACGGTATGAAGGTTTACCGTAGGTTTCTTCATACAAATTTCAATTCTGATTTTGGTGTTGATAAAGAAAAATTTATAAATAAATTATATGGAGTATGTGCAGCCGAAGGCGGTAATATTATTCATAGAATGGGTATATCATTGGAAGATTGGAAAAAAAACTATATACCAATTATTACAAATCATTTAGGCAAAGGTGCATATGTAATGTTTATGTGTATATGTGCTAATGAAGGAGGAGCAGGAACTAATAGCTATATTAATAACAAAAATAGTCCTCACACTAATCCACGTGATATTTTATTAGATGATGTTAAAACTATTAAAAATGGTATTAATTCTTTTAATTTACCAGTTTGCAGATCCGCTAGGGAGGTATTAGGTGGTACACCTTATATACCAGACAAAAATAACAATGATATTAAAATGCTTAATTCTTGTAAAAAAGGTACGGTAGGGCGCTATTATATACCGTTTACAATGGCGGGCAATTCTTGGATTTTTGCAACAAAATGGACTCTTGCACATCAAGGCCCCGTACCTAATTGCTATTTTGGAAATCCGTATGATTCATGTATTGATTATATAAAATCGTGCGGTGGAAAAATTAATGGTAGTGGTGGTTCACCATCCAGTTCTAATTCTAATTCTAACGAAAAAGAAGATAATGCTAAAATTTCAGCAGAAGATATAGTAGAAAATATTGAACGAGCGTTAAGATTTGATATTCATAATATCGCAATGACTAATTATTATGAAAATGCTTTTATTTCAATGGAACGTACATACAATAATACCTATAAATTAAGGTTTAGACATGATTTTTTAGAGAACATTGTAAAAAATGCTATATCTAATACAGATGATCATGATAAAGATAATAATAAATCAGACGATTTTCAAGATTCATCAATAAGTGCAGGTAAATGGTGGTTTCCTGTTAAAAAGAATTTAGGATTAAGCGATCCGTGGGGGCATCGTGCTTGGAGGCAAAACGCAAGGAACCCAACTGGATTTCATGATGGCATAGATATTGGAAACAATGCTCAAATTTACGAACATAAAATATACGCTTGTCATAGTGGAACAGTAGTGTATTCTAACTACATGATGGCGGAGTTAATGTGGGTAATTATTATTAAAACTGGAAAATATTATATTTGGTATCAAGAGTTTACCTCTAGCGCTAATAATGTTGCAGTCAAAGTGGGCGATAAAGTTAAGGCAAAACAATATATCGGTTATGTTACTGGTACACATGTTCATGTAGGCATTACTAAACAAAAAGATATAAATCAAGCACTAGCAAGTGCATTTACAAATAACGGAACTTGGTTAAATCCAATGAAATTTTTTAAAAACAAATATTGGGGGTAGAATTATGAAATTCAATAATGATTACAATTTGGGAAGATATGAAGGTTCTTCTCAAAAAGCTAATTACAAATACATTATTATCCATGATACTGGTAACGATAATAATAAAGGTAAGAACTCGGGTAAAAACGAGGCAATTTACATGAAAAATCACTGGAATAATGCATACACACATGCAATTGTTGACGATTCAAATATTTATATAATTGGTGAACCAGGGTATGTTGCATATGGCGCAGGTATGCAAGCTAATCAGAATGCACCTTTTCAAATAGAATTAGCACACGTTGATTCGCAAAAAAGATTTAATAAATCATATTCTTTATATATTCAAGCAATAAAATATTTTGCCGAAAAATATAATATACCATTAACCCTCGATACTGGAGTAAATCAGAAAGGTATTAAATCGCATCGTTGGGTATCGCAGAATATATGGGGAGATCATAGCGATCCATATGGCTATCTAGCAAAATGGGGAGTATCTAAAAATAAATTAGCAAACGATCTTTTAAATGTAAAAATTAAAAAAGAATATTATCAATCAGCAAAACAAGTAAAAGCAATAACACCAGTTTCACGATACTATGATAAAAGTTTTAAATACAAGGTTGATACCTATCCTAGAGGTACAGTATTTGACATTTACGCAGTAGTGCGGTATAAAAATATTACAAGGTTTAAACTTGCTAACGGATTATATATAACCTCTAATAAAGCATTTGTTAAAAAAATAAAATAGACAATAAAAATCCTATTGTTTCATATGGAACAATAGGATTTATTTTTACTTTTTCGGTTGGTTATCAAATATTTTCAAAATAGCATCGGGTAACTTAATTCCAAATCCAGCTAAATTTTCCACTAAACTTAAAACATTTGGTATAATTAATGAATATATAAATATTTGAAATACATCGTCAAATTTATATAGATAAAATACTGGATATAATAATAATGGTATCGCTAATGTAACAATTTTAGTAAGCGTTCCACTTAAATTAACTGAGGATGAAACTCGATGTTTTTTAAGTGCTAATGCAAACCCCGTTAAATAATCCGCTAATTCAAAACATATCAAAACAATATATTCTGTGTGTTGTGAAAACTGTTTAACTACCTCTAATAAATTCATACTTTTATTCCTCCATTTTAATCGTATTTAGTAATTGTTCCTGTTGCAATTCTAAATAGTATAAACTCCTTTCGCTTAAATTATGCACCTTCGGATGTATTTCGTCAATGGAAAATGAACCAAAAGGTGTTTCTATATACAGCATATCCGCAGGAACACATTCATTTTTATCTATTTTTTCATCCTCAAATTTAGTTTTTAAAACTAAATTAGTTAACCCTTTTGCGATATCATCCACGAATTCTGGATATTTTGTTCCAGATTCAAGTTTAATTTCAGCCGTATAAATAGCAATCGTACCAACATCCGTGCGATAATTCCTCTTTGATTTTACCACATAACCAGAGTGAAATTGAGATTTTACAAATTCTTCAAAACTCATATCAGTATTAAAACTATCTAATGGTACACCTCCAGCGTGTACAATTATTTTTCCACCAGTTTCAAAAGCGTATTTCTTATGGTTTAATAAATACATATTTGTTATATGGTGTTCTTTTTTAAAAGCTCCCAAATTGTAATTATTAATAAATTTTTGATCGACTTTATTAATTATCACATCATCTAAATATAAACTGTCGGTATCTCCATAATAAAGATATTTATCTATTTCTTTTGGTGGAACAGTATGTAACGGTTCCAGTAAATTATAAAATGCTTGCGAGGTAACAAATATACTAAATAATTCATTCCGTTCTGTATTTGAGAAACCTTTGGGTACTGATATTAATTCATCATTTTTGTAATCGTAACGAAAATAATTATAATAAGGACGCAACGCAGGCAAGCCATAGATACCATTTAAAATAACTTTTGATATAGCAATTTCTTCTTTTGATAACTTATGTTTATTTTTTTCAGGTAAGATTTTTATATTTCGAGGATCACTCGCATCCACTAAATTATCATTTTTACCTTGTGTTTTCTTTCCATAATTAATTGCTAATATATCACGTGCATCAAAAGGTTCACACTTAAATTTTAAATAAGCAGATACGGTTATCTTTGTTATTTTTTCAGTAGTAAATAAATTTAATAGTTTTATTGTATTAGAATTAATAAACATATTTTTACGCAGGTTACTATAATATTTAACCACTAATTTACGTAACAATTTTGAAGGCAATAATTTAATGTATTTATTAAATTGATAATCATCACATTCATAGAGATAAAAATAACCATCATCTTTAATATCTATTGTATCTAATTTTTCTGAATAATCGACAAGTTGATCGGGTATATTAAAATTGTACATAACGTACGGATAAGAAGAATTAATATCCAAACTAGTAATATTTCTATGAATAATTCGATCAAGGTATTGATCGTTATAAAAATTTAATCCACCTTTATAAAAATGTTTAAGATAATCGAAAAAATTTTCTCCTCGGAAATCATAATCAGAATATTTAAATCCTCGCTTATAGTCGATTTTACCCGTTAATTGATATTTTGCCTTTTTAGATATCTCATATTCTTTTAAAATGTTTTGCGAAAATGTAATTTTGTTAAAATCAAATTTTGGATAAATATCAGTAAAATGTAAATATATATTAGCTAATAAAATAACATCATTATCTATATAATGTAATTGATCCAAAGTAAGTCCTTCATGTATTTTTTTAGCATATAATTTACTAGCACCATATGAAAGATTAAAACTTAAATTATATTCTGTATAATTAAAATCAGATTTTAAATATTTTTTATCAATTAACCCTAATTTATACATCGTTAATCCTAGAGAACGCAATGAACGACCTCCAGTTTTAATTAAAGTATCAACTGTCAAATAAGTAAGTTTAGGATTATCTAATCTAAATGCTAATTCTAAATTAGTAGACGCTTTTACCCGTTTTTCCAGTACCATATTTGTTTTTAAATCTTTAACTTTTACCGCAGTTTCATCGGGATCAACTTGAGTAACATACATTTGTCGATGTTGAATTTTATATTCATTCAGCAACTGATATAGTAAATAATGATTATCATATCCGTTTGCATTATGGAAATATAATTTAATTTTACAAACGTGATGCACCTCACGCTCAATTATATTGAACATGCCTTTAAAATCGTAAAATGAATGATCACAAAATACCTTATCCTTATAAATATATGCTACTGCTAAACTAAAAACTTGATTTTTAAATTTACTCGGCTTTTGATATCCTTCTTTTTCGTTAAATTGATATGTTTCAGTATCGCAAAAAAGGTTAATTACTTTATTGGTCTTGCATAAATTTAAGTATTCAACAAGCCTCATATAATTAACCCCTTTAAAAATAGCTATTAAAAATTACCCTTACTATTCGTTAGTAATATCCGTATACTCGTCATCAACACCAAAGTAATCGATAGATTGACGCTCCAATTTAGTTGCTTGACCTTTCATTGCAACCACTCTAGTGTAATGTTGACCTTGATCACTGTCAAAACCCATAATAATTAAATCATAACCTTCACCAGTAACATTAGGTTTAGAATTATCAAATAAATATCTCTTTTTTGTTTTACTTTCAGTATCATAAATTATCAAATTTCCCGAAAACTTAGTCATTACAAAACATACTTGCTCCTTTGTTTTCTCATCAGTTGCGGTATACATAGTTAATCCAAAATTAGTAAGTTTTTTTTCATCCTCGGGATTTACATAAATAGTAATACCTTTTGTTTTAGTTTTAGTTTTAAATTTATCCTCCTTATAATTAGTAGTATAAAACGTTGCATTATTAATATGTAATAATTTAGTATCATGATTGTTTCCAGCATCCGTTACATTTACAGTAGTTTTTTCAACATTAATTTTAGACATAATATAACCTCTTTCAATTCTAGTCTAATTTTCTATCGACAACATTAATTATAATATATTTTACTTAACTAAACAATATTTTTTTTAAAAATAATCATTGAATAAATATTCTCTCACTAATCGTTCTTTAGTTTGCTCCACTTGTTTTAACTGATATTCTTCTTCCTCATCGTACGCATTAGGTTTAATCGGAACTGGTGGTTTGCACTCACTGATTAACTCCTCATAATCAAGCGTTTTCAAGTGAGGCATCCGATCAAATTGTGTAATTGTATAGGTATTAGCATACTTTATCTCGCCATCATTATGTTCATACTCTAAACTTTGAATATAATAATAATCATCTAAATATTTAACTCCATTAGTTAAACCCATTAATACAGTAGTATATTGTATTTTTTCTGGTTTCTTAAAAGTAATTTCAAGATAATAATTTAAATGCTCGTCATAATGTATCACCAAATATTGTTCATTATCTAATTTAATGCCGACAATATTTTTATACATAGTGTATTCTTTTGGAGAAATAACCAAATTCTTATTAGTTTGAAATTCTCCAGAATATGAATTATCAGTATCTTTTGACGTAGCAAAAGTATCTAATTTCATACCTTTTAAAGAATCCATATTCTTCCAGCGTTCAAGGACAACTTTATCTTTTTTATGTTTTTCGATTGTATTTATCTTTTGACGCTCTAAAATATGATAAAGATTAAAATAAGAAAATAAAGGACTGTCAAAATTAATTGGATTACCCATTAATAATATTTTTGGTGTAGTTAACACACCGCCATTATCAACAGGACGAGCAACACTTTCATATATCGTTTTTAGTCTTTGCGCCTCGTCTGGTAAATAATCAGTCGGTAACGCTATAAACTCATCATAAACAAGCAACCTATAATATTTTAGCATTGTTGAATAATACTTAAGATCAGTAGCAGCATTAAGTTCTGTAATAACACATAAAGGCTCCTCATTTACATAAAGTTTAGAATATTGGTTAGTATTCTCAATAAATATAGATTTTCTCGGCAAATCAAAATTTTCATGCAATATTCCATCAAGAGTAGTTGTGTACGATTTTCTTAACGTAAAATGACGAGAAATCAACATAAATTTAAACGATTTAAATTTCATCGCAATTTTTAAAAGTGCAAGTAAATAATTATAAGTCTTACCATCTCCCCTCGTAGTAATACTAATTAATAGCCTAATATCATCATCCATTAAATAATCTAATAACTTAACTTGATTATATTTCTTCGGTATATCCTTTCTAACTTTCGGGATATATTCTTTAATTTTTTCTGAATCAGATTTCATATTACAAGATACCCCTTCATAACAGCATAATAAACAGCTTGAAACGATGCATAATAGTTAGGATCAGACAAAAACTCATTTAATCGACCTAAAGTGTACAAATAACCATGAAAAAATTGCGCCCTTTTCGCGACAATATCATTAAACACTCGTTCCTTGAAAACTGGATTCTCATTATACCAATCGGGCCCTGGCCCGTGAAGAAACAAATCCATCGTTTTAATAATTTCCAAAGCCGTTTGACCAGTACCATTAATAGTACGCTCATTAATTAACATATATGCATCCGACATAGATATATTATAGTTCCATCCATAAACATCTCTACCAATATTATTAAAATTTTCCAAATATTGTTCCAAACGCATACTATTAAATTTAGATAAATTACTATCAACAGCATGTGATACATCAACATGTAACGTACTAAACGGCATTATTTATCAACCTTATATTTATCATCAAGATCATTATTATAATTAATTAAATAACTCATATTTAAATTCATCGTGAATTCAACTATTAATGAAATAAATCGCATTAAATTAGTTGCATAATTTTGATTATTAAATATGTTTACAAGTTTACGATAATTTTCATCACTTATGTATATATAAATATACTTTTGATGGTACTTTTTATGAAATTCTTCATTAGTACAAGTAAGCATATCAGAATAATCATTTTCATTAATAAAATCTCGCATCCGATCGTAATCAGATTTAAAATCAAAATGTTTACAAAATACCGTTAATACTCTATTAATTACAGAGGTATTAGAACAGCTTACAATCTCTCGATATTGATTAATTAAATCCATTCCTTCATTAGAAAAATTAAGCATTAACTGGTGCATATCTTTCTTCTTATAAGCAGGCATCACTTTTTATCATCTCCTTTCTTCATCGTAAAATCAAGCGCCCCATTCATATTACAAAAATACATTGTACCACTATTATTATTCTTAATAGCAGGTATAACCATTATAATATCATCATCAACAATCACTGGAAAAACGCTTAAATTAAACATACCCTCAATACTGTATTCATGTTTTTTATGATCTTTTTTCTTGCGTGAATCAATTTCACGCTTAAAAAATGCATTAAGCATATTTTCAAAATTTTCTTTACTTATCAAATTTTCACTCATATTAATTACCTCCAATAAGTACAAATTAAACCATAATTTTTTCCACGATAATTTTTAATAGCAACACAATATGGTATTTTTTTATTTTTACCTTCCTTCAAATATAAACGTTCACGTGTTAATTCATCTAATTCAGTTGATAATAAATTATTTTTATCTTTCGCACGATCAAAATCAATTAATCCTTCATCATCATCAAATTGATATTTAGTATCTAATAAATCATGAATCCGTTTATTATAATAATTTTCACTAATTAATGTACAAAAATCCTCCTCAACAGAATCGACATTACCTAAATTCATTAATTCACTAACTAATTTCTCACGCTCATAATTTCTTTTCATTGAATATTCATCAGTTGACATATTATAAACCTTCTTTCAATAATTTTACAAATTGATCCAATGTTTCTCGTGAAACATTAGACATATCTTTTCTAAAATCATGATCATAAAATAATAAATAACGATTACCATCATTCGTAAAAAATTCAAGATCATTAAATTCTGTTGGTCTTATATAACCGCATCCAATATTTATCAACTTATCGAGTGCATCCATCAAATTTAAAGCCGACTTACGATTTAATTTACAATTCATTTCATAACCTCTATTATATACGGTTATTGAAATAAAATTGTCTGAATTAATTCGATCGACAAATTCTTTAATATAATTATTCTTATATTCCATTTTCAGATCTCCTTTACATATCTTACTGTCTTAATAATACCATATTTAATTTAAAATGCAAT
>JAAOBB010000149.1_pt1 | contig 16039 bp, 23 predicted proteins | sample 7267541 | NCBI WGS metagenome assembly JAAOBB01 (sample SAMN14345205, study PRJNA599270) | viral metagenome | isolation source: viral-like particles (VLPs) isolated from bee gut | host: Apis mellifera | place: Switzerland:Lausanne | collected 2017-01/2018-02 | reverse complement strand
TTGAAGATCGACCGGAAGCAATCGCTGGTTTGAAAAATATAATTTCACTAGCGACAATAATTCTTCATCTTTCCTATGTTTATAATTCATTCGTTACATAATTTTGTAAGGCTATTACGGGAGGTTCTTTATTGCACGAATAAAGCATGTTATTTGCAGCTGTGAATACTTGTCCAATTTCAATACTATGTCGGCGGGTATACGATAGGAGAGTGATGGCAAGTGCCATTGCTTGTGTCTCTTTGTCCTCGCAATCTATATGGGAAAGAATTTTTAAAGCACCGGCTGCAGCTCGCTCTGGTGACATGTTGTTGATGAAATCAGCATCCATGGACAACAGTCTTCTTTTTGCGCTTGACCAAGCCACACTGCAAAAGTGCGTCTATCAGGATTGTGTGAAATCGCTGCCGTGAAAAATCGTGTCGATCAAATGACATACCATCAACAATTACTTCATCGTTAGTAGCACCAAATTTAATTTTGATAGAAGGTTTTTTTCTACCTGTCATGGTTTTCTCCAATTGGATTATCTAGTGGGGGGGTTTTAAGAAAAAAAATATTTGCTTCTGCAAATGTCAGATAAACAAAAGCCACCTATAAAAGGTGGCTCAGGGATCTCAGAACGAAGATTTTTAGGGACTGTTTCGTTTAAAAAATTTAATAGGATTTCCTTATGATAAATTTTAACAAACTCTGATCGAAGGTGTTTCGCCAGAGTCGCTGCCCGTCGGGCGGTAGTGGCATAGCTATCATGTATCATTGCGTACTTTGTGCAACCGTCTTTCGACGCCGCAATAACCGTCAATATGAGCGCGGCTGCATCTAGGCTGTGAACAAAGTTCGGTGCAATTGCATTAGCTTGATGTCGCGCATCAATAGTGCCCTCTTGGGGTGTCATCATGCGTGGTTTAAAGGTGTTACCATTAAGGATTGTATAAATCCTGTATTGTTCCATTTTGGGATAAGCCTGAAGGACTGGAAATCCAGAAGGGCTTGTCCAACTAACTGGAAGCTGGTGTTTACTTAATTGTCGAGCGACCAACTGCAGCCACCCCATAGCAATTCTTGCGCCAACAACAACCTCACCAATTGCTGCCCATACAATATTAGCTAAATAGTTTGCAGCTGACATTATCTCTTTTTGTGGAAATGGACTTGGAACGCCCTCATTTATTTTATCCATAACAGCCGAAAAAACATACTGTCGGCAAGCTCTTATTGTTGATCCGTAAGGAAGAACCATTACTGCCCTTTTCGTTATCTTCCGGTCAATCGGGAAGTTCAGCCACTGGATGGCTCGTTGGTCACCCTCTTTTTTGGCAATAAGGTGTAACTTTTTGACCACAACCTTTGCCACTTCGCCATAAATATCATTAGGTTTATCGGCTGGAATAAGATTAGTATACTTCGCCCCAACGGGATCACGAAGAAGGGCTGAATAATGTTGCAATCCGTTGCATGTACCGTCCATAGCGATCGGTATTTTTGACAGAAACGCGTCAGGGTTTTTCTGCCATTCGCTAAATTCCTTGCACCAAGCGAGAAAACAAAAGGGTTCATCTGCTGCTGCCCAAAAATCCATACTATCTAAAGGATCAGACGCCACCTGAAGGATTTTCTGCTTATGATCATCTACCCATCGGCGGCGATCATCAAATGACACTTTATCAATACCAAAGGTGTTCGCACCATGCACTAAAAACCATTTGACCGCCTCGGCATCATCAAGTGGTTCGCCTTCAGCAAAACGTAAAAGTGCTTTTGCCAGATCAACACCTTGAGGGTTCAACGTTTGAGGGACTGCATATATTCTCCCTCGAAAATCTGTTTGGTAAGGAAAATAAATATCTTTAAAACCCGAAAACTTTTTTGCAAGCCAAAGAATACGTAAGACCAACAGTCGCCTTGAAGTCATAGAAACATTACTTTGATAGATTTTTACTGCTGCTCGCTTCCAGTTTTTCTTTGCCTCTTCGTTAGTGTCTATATCGGCTGGCTTTTGTGGTAATTCCTCATCTTCCCAAGCTGGCAACCCTGCTATTTCATGCTTCCGACCGACCAGATCATTTGCAATGGCTAAAACGAATGGGTTAATTTGCCACGCTGTCTCTTGAATAATGTTGACAGCTTGGAACACCTGTTTTAAATTTGCTTTTCTTAGTAACTTCTCATGTCCTTGAAACCGCGTTTTGCAAAAATGCAGCGGAGGCAATTCATCTGTCCAATATCCACCATCATCTAGCCCCGTCCAAGGCTTTGGTGGAATTATAGTAGGCCAATAAGCTGGTGCAAAAAGACCTGTTTGCATATCTAATTGGTCGAGCCAAGCTAAAAAGCGTCTAGTCGGCCTTACGTAATATCTGCTTTTTTTCGGTGATGAATAGACTAATGTACTTTCAAGCAGTCCAGTTTTAGCAATAATTATCTCAATTATTTTCAAGCCAGCTCGAAACAGTGTGGGTTCAGGAAACGTATGTCGGGCAGCATTATTATGAAGAAGGGCAGCACTGAAAACCTTTCGACGGTGTCCTGCATGTGACGTATTTTTATCAACAAAATAAGATACCTTGTCGAATTCTGTTGGTTGTTTCAAACGAAATTGGCGCAAAGAGATTTCCAAGTCAAGCTCGCGCCCAATTTTTAAGGCTAGTGATGTAAGTGGTATACTGGCAATGAGACCATCTAAAACCAGCTTCATCGCCAAAAAGGCTATCTCGGAAGCTGGCAAGGAATTTAAAAGAGGTAAGGCTAGGTAGTGCTTCCCTGCTAAACGCTTGGTTGCCTCTTTGCCGAACTCTTCAATACCTTTTGCCACTGCTACCACGGAAGAGTCCAAAACGGTTCTCACGTGTGGTGATCGGGTAGCCTCACCTGCCTGTGCATTTTTCACTGCAACGTCGTGATAACGCTGTTGCGAAGTTAGTCTCATTTGTCGTTCTAATTCACACTGTTTGTCAAACAAAAGGGTAGACATTTTTCTCCTAATTGATATTTAAAATCAATCAAGTTAGACACTTTTAAAATCCTAAGATATTGATTTCCAAATAAAATATACGGACTCTGACTCCGTCAGTCCTGGTTCGAATCCAGGTTCCCCAGCCAATTTATCTCCTTGAAAAGATTACATAATTTACTTTCTGATTTTTTTGTGGTGAAAAGGGTAGACACTTTTTTTAGCGTGGGGTAGACAATTTCTTATGTCGCTCATTTACCTCTTGTTCGAATTGTCGAACTACTTTGCTAAGCTTTTTTGACCGGTTTGCGCGATTCGAATAGTGCTGAGCCATTGCCAAAGTCTTCTGTCCTAGCATGTCTGCAATCGTCCGATCATCATAACCCATTTCTGCTAAAATTGTCGCTACAGTATGTCGTAGACCTTTTAATGTTAGCCCTTCTGCCACCTTATGTTCCGCCAATAATTGCATTTTTATCTTTCGCCATGATGCACTGAAGCCGTTCACCGTCCAATTTTTGCCCTTTGAATTTAGGCAAACCATCTGATCACCATTTCCGACTGGCTGATCAGAAAGTACCTTTTTCACAGGTTCAGGTAGTGGTATCCATACTGGAACAGCTGTCTTTGCCCGTTTTGTGTCAATCATACCGTCACGAATGGCGGATTGAGGGAGTGTAAGTACATCCTTTGGGTCTAACCCACAAAACATCATAAGCATCATTGGTAATATCATATGCTTTGGCAATGCCGCCAAAACATTTTCACGCTCCTGATCGCTCCATGGTCGGTTCGCTTGAGGGGCATTCCTAGGGCGCTTTATCTGCTTAATCCTAAAAGCTGGATTATTATCCATAAATCCATGCTCAACAGCCCAAGAAAATAAAAGGGATAAAACAGTTTTCGTGTAATTTCCCCATTTCCTACCCATTTTTTCAGCCGCTTTATCTCGAATTTTTACACATAATGGTGGAGTAAAACGAGCTAAATCAATGTCCTTAAGAGGTTCTAAATAATTAAAAATACGATTGTAATCTTTTTGCGTTCGCGGTGACAATTCAATAAAAGCGGTAGACTTCTTATAAGCCGTTATCAGCTTCCCTAGACAACCCGATTTAGGATTTTCTGAACGGTGAAGATTGTTTGTTATACGTACATACTCTTGGAGGAATGCGTCCGATCCGAGAGGATATTTTTTTAAATCAATCGTCACCCCTGCCTGCCTATGGTAGCAACGTAAAATATCGTGCCGGTCTTTGTAAATTTTCAAGTGTTTTAGACCAACACGTTTCATTTCTATCTTCCTATAAGTTTTGGAGAATTACATCATCACTCTCTAATGTTTTGATTTCATTCGTATTTTTACTGTCAATCCACCTGTCAATTGCCTTTATGTCCCACCGAACAACTCCTCCAAGATCAGAAGGTCGAACGGGGCAAATGCCGGAAAACTTTTGATAAGGAATTGCGCAATAAGCGGCGGCTTCTTTTTTTGATAGCATTCTTCTCAAAGCCATTTTTTTCTCCAACAAAAAAGCCCCGTTCTTGCGGGGCTAATGAGTTTCATTTTCAGTTTTAACCAGTTTTATTCTAGCACATGGACAACGTCATCTAGAGCAGACGGCCTGATTTGCATATATCGCATCGTTGTTGATATGTTTTTATGACCCATCCATTCCATCACTCGCTTTATATCCACACCCCCCAACACTAGCCGAGTACAACAAGTGTGACGAAGAGTATGTGGGGTAACATCAGTAAAACCGGCAAGAGTTGATCGCATTTTGTTCCATGCTGAACGAAACTTAGCCTGCTGAATATTATGAAAAGGTGCATCTGGAAATTCACGAAATCTTCTTTCCAGAACAGCCTTTGCGCGGCGGGTTAATGGAACTGTTCGTGGTTGATTTGTCTTTGTGTGCCAGAATGTCACTTGCTGGTAATTATTAGTAAAATCTCCGGAAGAAACATTCAGCATTTCAGACAGTCGAGCACCAGTATCTACGAGGAGGATGCATAAATCCTTAAAGTCTTTATCAACATGATCAAAATAATTGAGGAGCGTTTCCTCTTCGTCATGATCGAGAAACCGGAATTTTGTTTTTTCTTCTGGAAGTTGTTTTACCTTTGGAGCTCGATCAATAACACCGGCAAGTATAGCTGTATGCAACATTTTTGATAAGGCTGATAGCTTTCGGTTGATCGTCGCGTTCGATAAACCCTTTGAAATGAGATTAGCCTTCCATGAAGCGATCTCTTGCATTGAAATTGAGCTGACACTCCGATCAAAACCAAAAAATCGACAAGCATCTTTTCCGTTCTGTGTTAAACCAGTTGCGGAACGACAGGATTGCCATTCAGTTTGCACAACAAAGTCGAACAGATTTCCTAACCTTGAGAGATTTTTATGCGTCTCAAAAGATATTGGGTCTGGAATGGGCTCACCCATTGACACAGCTTCCTTTGCCGCTTTCTCCCATGCGTTAGCTTCATCTTCGCTTTTAAAGGTTGGCCGAAAACGCTTACCGCCGGATCGAACGTCAGCCATCCACCTCCGGCCGTATTTCCTTGTCATCTTGTTTATCCTGCAAAATTTTAATTAGGCGATCAATAAACTGCTTGCCTTCGAGTGTTAAATGCAATTCTTTAGCCCGACGGTCGTTCATAGAAGGTTCTTGAACGACAAGTCCAAGTCCATCTTTTAGTTCGCCATTACGCCCCCGAAGGTACGACTGAGGTGATAATGATAAAATAACATTACTCATTGTCCCTTTTGAAATGTCGAATGCCTCGGCGATTTTTGTAGCTTCAATACCATTTTTCTGAGCAATAGATATTAAAACAAGTAACTTGTTTGCGTCAAAATTACCATCAATAGTCCGCATTTCAATAGCCAGCTTAAGTAAGGCCTTTAGTGCTTCGCTCGAAACTTTGTTATAGCTTTGCATTTGGTGGTTCCTCTAATCAGATATTGGTTTTTATATCTGCCCACCGCAACAAAATAAAGCGCGTCAATCAAAAACCAGCTTGTTTTAAGATAAAAATTGCATGTCTTACCTCTCTTCTAATACAAGCTTCTTCGGCGCCACGAGAGATTAACGAAGAGGCGGTTAATAGAAATTGTGCTGCAATGTTCAGTTCCTGTACTGAAACGCGTGGCAAGCGGTGGAGCTCTTGAAGGGCTTCATTGCCCAGCGGTCTTCTCAACTTAGACATTTTGTTCTCCAAATGTTCTCATTTTGTTCCGTTTTTGTACACATAAATTATATTTTATGGCAAGTTTTTTCTGCTAGATATTAACGCTTTTAGCGGAACCAACCGTTATAAATCTCATACAAAACGGCTGCTATAGTTAGTGCACAATATGCAATAAATATTGATAGGAAAAAATAAGTCATTTTAAGTACCCTCAAAGTTGGTACTATAGCTAATTCAGTGTATCACTTAAGTAAAAAGGATAATTTTCTTCATTTTTATTGCTCACCAATGATCCATCAGGAATAATTTCCTTGATTTTTTCCTCTGTATCACGATCAATCCATTCATAGACGCGATCATCAGGAGCATCTTCATCAACAACAAACAGACGAACATCCTTACCGAGTACATAGTAAAGTGGTGTATCGTTCGTGCCGTCGTGATAGATAATAACGATATTCTGTGGGGTTCTTTGGGTCATATTCAATCCACTTTCTCCTTTTCCATCTCTTTATCCTCTCTTTATTGTCAGAAATTGAGGTTGCTAATCGTTTCCTAAAACGTTCTTTTGCTGCCCATAAGTCACCATCACCAAGGATATCACATATTCTAGTAGACTTCTTGGGTGGTATAAATAGTTCTGCAGCACACAAACCTAAAGTATTAATATCTATAGCGCCATAAGGTGAATAGTTATGTCTAATAGCACGAAAAACATAAATAACTGCATCTTGCTTAATATTGTATTGAGCATCATACAACGCTCCCATTAATGACGGGTGCCAAGGACTGAAATAGTCACCACAAGTTAAACAAGGTCTTCCATCTGGTAACCAGTGGAATGCTTCTGCATACCAATAAAATACTTCAGTCTCTGCCTCTACCCCCCATTTTTCTACTGCTTTAGCTCGCCTAAAGGCTCTCCTCAAAGAGTTATATCTCTCGCGGTCAGACTTATAGGCTTTGAGAACCTTACCAACAATATCATTTGGTACTGCTTTCAAACCCCGCTCGATATAAAACAGTTCGAGTTCATCTATGCCAATCTTTTTTGAAAATTCAGCGCAATTATCACGACTAGCTAGCCTTAATTCTATTAGCTCGCGGGTAAAATCAGTTAGCATTGTGTTTCTTCATGGCTTTTTATTAGAATTGATTTTGCAACAAGCAACCGCGACGATGTCGTAATTCTGACCAGAACCAAGCCAACAAGTTTTTAAAATCAAAACGTCCGCTTTTTTCCTTATCTTGTTTTCCGCATCGACTATCGCTTCTTTCATCGTTGCGAATGATCCGTTTTCATTCGCTTTGTCCCATGGTTCTTCGGAACACCAAAAATACCAATCGCTGTTATTGTCTGGTATTGTCTCAATCAAAATATTCACCTTGGTACTCATAACTACCCCCATGAAGCCGAACATAGTCATCTGTGTCCCAATCGACCTTTTCTTTATGCTTGGTATCTTCAAAGAATTTGACGTAACTACCGTGAACATTTCGTTCAAGCCCAAACAGATTAGCCTCTTCCCGCAACGCCTGTTTGAATTCTTTCAGATCATCATTTGAACGAAAGAAACGCCCTTTTCCTTTTTCCGTCATAAAGCGGTCAAGCATTTCATCAAAAATGTCATCTAGATGTATGCGGAAATGGACGCCGTATATTAAAAAGACTTCTTTTGGTCGTTCTTCTTCGGGAAGGTGATGTGTCGAACGCCGCACATAAACCATAGCACTTTGTGGTTTTACGAAGCCTCTGCTAACATCAAAATAGATGCCGTCCAAGCTCCAATGCCAGCCACCATGCCCAAGCAAAAACTTATTATTCTTTTTAGCCATTATTCGGCCTCGTGTCGCTTCATGGCTGTTTTTAATGCAAAATTTGCTAGCATAGTAATGCGTTCGTCAGGATATCCATTGGCGCGAAAATGCTCAACAAACCCTATCATCAATGTGTATGGTGTAACATTTAGTTTTTCATCCATGGGTTTTGGCTTAATATCTGCTTCGTCGAGTATTTCTCTAGTGAAAAAATCTATAATCATTCTTCTTCTCCTAAAGGGGTAATCCGAATACCTACACTAGCGATTTTTATTGTGAAATCTGAACTATTACCTGCCTCATCAGTGACAGAAGCATATTTGCTTGAGCCTGTTTTCAGTCTCCTGTACCATTCCAATCTTCCACAGTGTTTCCAAATGGCATCTTCTGCACTTGTTGCCTCAACATACTCTAGTGGAAATCCTTGCACATCTACTACAAACTCTTCCATTTCTTAGGCCTCCAACGGTATCTCTTCCATAGTCTCGTCACGGAATTTGAGAAAAACCGGCCAGACGTTGTATTCTTTCTGCCATTTGTCAGCGACCTCCTTAACTGCATTATCAAAGGCCTCTGAGGCAACATATGAACAATCAAAAGGATCCTCTGCATAATATTCGGAAAAGTCTTCATTCACTTGTCTAATGAGGCCATCAATGTGATCAGCAAGCCTGAGGCGCTCGACTTCACCGAAAACTAAATATATTGACGTCGGTTTGCTGGTAACATTGGCTGCTCTCTCTTTTGCACAATCCAATGCCTCTTCCGGTGTTCCGAAAGCACCTTTAGTAGTCTCGAAGTTTTCACCATCAAAACTCCAATACCAACCGCCTTGGTGAATTACTCTTCTATTTTCTGTTGTCATAATTTGATCTCCTCAGCTATGCCTGCTTTATCCTCATCATCCCATTTGCGATCACTCCAATTCGATTGGATAAGCTCCACGCCATCGCCTGCACACCATTCCACAGGATAGCTTGCTACAATGATTATGTTATTCTCCTCCTGCCACTCAGAGATTGCCTTTTTTATACGCTCTAACAGGTCATAATCTTGTTCTTTGGTGCTGAAGTTTTCCCACGATAGTTTTAAATAACCGTCCGAATGTTTTAGAGGCTCGTTCAGTTGCTCCTTAATCTTTCTCAGCATTTCAAGGATATTTCCGTAACTAACACCGGCAGCAAGGTTTAATAACGGGTATTTACGCTCCCAAATGGCAGTGAAAGGCGTTGACTTGTTCTTACGATCTTCAAGTATTCTTTTTGTGTATTCATGAGCCTCTTCCTTAGTCGAAAAAGACTTTGGCATAAAAGAACAATCATCTTCAGTCCAAACTCTTGAGAACCAACGGCTGACATATTTATTTGCTGTTTTCTTTGACATTTTCATCTCACAACATTGTCGACAATGGGAGCTTCGACAAAACGCCCATCTAAAACAGTGTAAAACGTATTTTCCTTTAGACCATTTTCGCCAATGCGGCCTGTTACGAAACCTCGGCATTTCCCGTCCTCGCCATAATCAGCAACACAAACCGGCGTCCCATTAACACCTCGGAACCGACCTTCTTTCCCGACAATAGCAATAACGTTATCTTCACCCTCTATCGAGCTAGTAGAATACGAACCGGCGATTGCTATCGTCGCTCTTTTCGCGGTTGATTTTATTGCTGAAAAAGCACCACTGACGGCAGCCTCAGCACCAACTGATTTTATTGATATTTCTGCACAAGCGCCGCTTGTTGCTATGCTAGAAGCGGTGCCCCTTGCTTCAATAAAGCTATGACTACCTGCCACGGCAAACGAAGAGCAATTAGCCAAAGCAGCTATTGCTGAGCCTTGTCCGGCAGCCGCAAACGTTACACAACCGCCGAGCAGATCCGTTAGATAACAGTTATCAATAAATACAGTTGACCCATAGCCACTTATAGCAACTGTTTGCGCATAACCATCTATGGTTAATCGTGCATCCTCTTTAGAGACAGCTATGTTTGCTTCTACAGCGCATCGGCGAAACCTCGGGCGATATTGCATGAATTCAGGTGCATCTTGTGCAATTTTAATCTGTCGGTCGACAATATCGTCGCGTGTCATCCTTTCCAAGATTGTGACTTTGCCGACAGACTTCTCGTCAGAACCATAATCTTCTAAAATATCATTCTTATGAAAAACCACTCTATAATACGAGCAACGATCATCGAACAAACTCTTCTCATCCGGTGAATATTCTGTAAAATTCATCGGTTCACCGAGAGTAATATAGAGGCCATCATATTCTTTGTTAGCATGATGCCAGTCGAGAAAAGCTTCAGTTGCTGTATAAGTTTTCCCAATTTCCAGATCAGGTATACCTAAGCGTGGCTCCCACGCCATAAAACCAATGATTTCTCCCTCATCGAGTTCTCCCTCAGTCATTCCGCTGCCTCCGCAATTTCTTTTAAATTAATGGCATCTAACTGTTGCTCAAAGAAGTCTACCAGACGCCCGAATTTTGAGTTGGGACCGTCTAAGGGTGCAACAAGTGGTGAAAATTCCCCACAACGATCAAGCCGGTTTTTTTCGTTTTGGAAAGCTTTCAGTGCCTCAAAAGGCGTTCTTTCATCAGCCCACATGAGCCGCACCAGATCAAAATTATCCCACCCAGCTTCACGTAAATCCGCAAGCGTATAACGACGGCAATCACCCGCATCAGCAAGGTCGATAGTTGTTCTTTTACGCATGTGATTGGCTATATAGTCTTTAATAAGGTCAAGAGCGTCGTTCATTTGATAAACAGTGAAGGTAACCATGGTTTAAAATCCGTTAATAATAAATCCTGTTAATTTTTAAAGGCAGCGTGGCATCACCGGATGCGTCTCGGCATCAGAAGGAAAGTTGTTTCTTCTTCTGAAGGATAATTTTCAATTATCGCGGCACCGTACGGATATTGGGCATCAAGCCGAAAGATTACTTCTTCAGCGTCTGAAGCGGCTAAAATGTCTAGCAAAAACCGGCCGTTAAAACCTGTAACGACACCATCTTCTGTGCTATTAGACGTGATCACTGGTGCATCTGCTAAAGCACTGCCAAAGGCTCCATTGTGGGCTTCTAATGTCACGCCACCAGTTGAAAAATTAACCGACAAAGGCATTTCTTTTTTATTATCAAAGACGGCGCAAACGTTATTGATTTCATTAATCAGGGCTTGTCTATTGACACGGAAATAATCGTTATTTTCGGTTGGAAAGACGCGCTGATAATTTGGATATTTGCTTTCAATTAGCTTTGATACTATTTCCCGACTTTCTTGTCGCATCCGAATGAAAGTCTGTCTAACTGAAACCTCGATTGGTTGCTTTGCATCAAAAAATCCTGATTTAAGCAGCTGAAAAAATGAGCGGGGAACAGTAATAGGTTCCAAGTTTACAGTATGACCAATGTTTAACATTGTCTTGGCTAAACGTTTTCCATCCGTCGCTACTGCAACAAGCTGTGTGGCATCATCAGGATCAGAATGTAGATGAATACCGTTCAAGTAATAGCGTATTTCTTCTATACCTGCAGCAAACAGAACCTGTTTGGTTATCTGCTCTAAAATGTCTTGGTTGATTAAAAATTTACACGTCCAATTTTTTAAATCAGGTGCTTCGGGATATTTTTCTTCAGGGAAAGTTTCAACATTAAAAAATAGCTGTTCTGATTTAATCCTAAGCGAGACTTCAGCGGGTTCTAAAATGATAGTGCTAGTCTTTGTGAATTTTCGAATAATTCGTTCAAACGTTTTCGCGTGAATGATAGCCGTGAAGCTTTTGTCTGCTTCACAATCTACCGACGCCGTAACCAGTTGCTCACCATTCGTTGCCGACATATGTAATTGATTACCAGTTACGGCAATTTTAAGGTTCTTGAGAACCTCATTTCTCCCACGGTTGTTGATCACCTTGGAAACTTTCAACAAGGCAGGCAAAAGCACAGCTCTTCTTAGCTTAATCATTACTATAAACTCCATAGTATTGTATTTGGTGTTGGTGTTAGGTGATGAAAGAACGTGACCTTTCATCTTTTACTTATCTTTTCAAAAGAAAGTAACACATGATAATTGCTACTAATTCTGATAGTATAATCAGAAAAATATAACCATAAATGATTGTCATTTATTTATTATCTAAAGCAGTAAACAATGAAACAAAATGTAATCATAAAGCAGCTTAAAGATAATACTTCCAAAGCGGCTCTAAGGCATCTTCTAAACATGGTACTACAACTCCCATTATTATTCTGTTTTCTTTGTTTTTCCCAATTCTAAGACTATTTGATTACAAAAAAAGGCCTGAAGCCTCACCTGTGAGACAGACAACAAAACCGCGCTCGAACTCTTTTGTGTCGTTATCAAGGCGTGAAACTGAAGTGATGCGCATTTGATTGTCTCTTTCGTGAACGCGGCATCTTCTCAAGTACCTTTTGCCAAAATCCAATGCCGTTTTGTATGAGATAAATAGTGTCGGTTGTTTCATTTTCTTTTCTCCCTAAACAAGTTAAGAAAGGGCAACCTTTAAAGCTGCCCTTGATAAAACCTGTTTAAATACAAAGACTTGCAACCGTGTGATTAACGTCCTGTACAATCACAACACCAGATCAGCTGGTTTCCCCTCAAGCGAGCTAACACAAGAGAGCGGCTAAGATGCACACCCCGCACCCATTAAATGGTTCCTTGCAAGATGCCACCTGAAGAGCGTATCGCATGGCGGCTAGTCTATAGTCTTTCTAGCCTTAAGGCACCACGGTTTAAAACCGGTCTCTTCTGACTGTTGCCTATCGTTTGGCTTGTTGATTGCCTTTCGATGAAACCTAAGATAGTCAAAGAACCCTTACTATGTCAAGCGAAAAAATGAAAAAAAATAAAAAAAATTATAAGTTACTGTTTTTGTTAGATAAAAATTTTAATAAAATGCTTTTTATGACCAGAATAGCATTATTAGAGTGCAACTCAGGTTGATCCTATAGGTGGTCTGGTGCTGTGTCATAGACTGAGAAAAAAACAGATATAAAGACAGAGAAAGAGAATAAAAAAGAAAATGAATTTTTGAGGTGAACTTTTTAGGCTTCTGAGGTCACTTTAAAAGCTAATAAGATTTATAATCTTTTTTCGCACACTGTTTTTATTGTATTTTAAAGCTTTTCTATGACCATTATAATGACCAAGTGCTAGGCTGCTAGGCTAATGGTGGCTATTCTGACAAGGCTATTGGGGGGTATTGTGTTCTTCTCAAAGATTGATTTAGCTTTTCAGATTTTTCTACAAAATTTAATTGAAAAGCATCTCCTAAGTTTAACCAAAGGGGATGCCTTTCTTTTAAAAGAGAGATTGAATATTTATTAGTAATGAAAATGATGAAGGTGCACCTTAAGTTCACCTAAGTTACACCTAAGGTAAACCTAAGGTAAACCTATAGATATAACTTTAAGGGAGGCTTAGGGGGCATCCTATCTAATGGGGGGGTATTAAAATTTAACGGTCTATCAAACTCGTTTTAGCTTGATATTTGTCCCCCACAACCTGCTCCATAAACTTATCTAATTCCTTCTGTAACTCTTCGTCTCGCTGTTGCTGAGCAGCTTTTTCGACATCACGAGCCATCACAGCCGTCCAATAATGTACAGCAAGGGCAAGAGCATCTATCCGGTCATCTTTTAACAAGGAGCCACGGTCTCTCGTGAGGCGTGTCATTTGGTAAAACAGACGATACCTGTTCTGGTGCTCAGCAGGTAAAAGACTTGTTGACGAAAAGTCTCGCTCTAGGAGGCTCTGGTCTACTATCAAGCGGTGTCCATTGATCACTGGTTCAAGTGTATCAACAATACGTTTTTCCTTTTGTCCACTCGAGCGTTCAGTTTCATTGATAGCGCATGGATAAATACGCTGCATGACAGGTTGCAGGATTTTGTTGAACATCCCGTCACCGAAGTTAGGTTCAATGATAATGCTATTTACTGAATACTGTTTAGCCTTTCTTGCCAGTGCAATGAGAGTTTCATCACTATAACCTCCCTTAAAACCACCACAGTCAAGCAGAAAGAGCCTTCCATTCAACGTAGCCACGATTGCAAAGGCTGTCTCATCAGTACCACGCCCAGATGGGTCTATTGCCATCACTGAACCGGTGTAAGGTTTCCAGTCATCACCAATGAAGAAAGGTTTATAGGCTTTATCACCATCAAAGCCTACAGTTGGTACGTCATTTATGACTAGTGAGCTATCATTACCCCAAGCAAGCTCTGAAGGAGCAAGTTTTGGATTAAGATCAAGGAATGTCAAATCAGCCAACCTTAGGGGATATTTATCAGCATCTGCTAAGGTCGTGTCTAGCATGAACTGCAGTGAAAAACCTGCCTGTCCATATTCCGCCAGTTTTTCTAAAAGAGTGTCATTAGAAAATCGAGTGCATACAGGCTCACCAGCGAGCTCAGGAGCTGCTTCTAGGTCATCTATGATGAATTGTGCCAAGCGGTCACCATATCGCGCTCTCTGAGCTTCTGTGGGGTATCTAGCGGGTATGATTCTTATTTCATAACCGCGATCAGGAAGTGAGTTATAAATTGACTGTTCAGTTTGAGGTGTTCCGAGATAAATAATCTTGCTTGTCGCGACCGGCTTGAGAATTGCCGCAAACTCTTTTGTGAGATCACGAAGTTTATCCCGCATTGCCATTGTGGCTGAGTTGTTAGGTACCTCAATGTCATCGGCAATGATTATATCCGCGCGACTGCCTGTAAGCTGACCGGTGATGCCAACAGATTTAACTGACGGTGATTGATCAGGTGTAGCAGGGGCTACATCAAAAGAAATTTTAGAGGATCGTTGGTCTTCACGAGGTTTTAAATGTTTAAGAAAAGGGACTTCATTTATTAGACGTAGAACAAAGGTTGAAAAGTCATCTGAACGAAGTTTACTTGCTGATACAACCAAAATCTTAAGCTGCGGATTTCTATATAGAAGCCAACAGACAAACGCTGCAGTAACCCAACTCTTACCGATCCCGCGAAACGCTTCAATTACTAATCGGTTACAACCATGCTGAAGCCAATCTGCCAAGATGTATTGTGTTCGTGTGGGCGATGGAAGATTTAGAAACTTCCAGATCAGATAGAGAAATACACGAAAATCTTCCGAAAGAGCATCTTCAGAATGCGTATTTGTAATCATTATTTAATTTGGTATACTTTTTTTTGCTTCTTTAACAAGATTACTAAATACTACACCATCGGCTTGACTGGTTAAGGCGTTTATTTCGATGCCGTTGTCATGGAGAAATTTTACAATAACAGCTAAGTCTTTTGCTTCAGGCTCTCCGGTCTGTAATTTTTCAAGCATATGCTTAGCAAGCTCGTGGTGTATTTTTGACAGGATTTCTTCTAAATCTTCATTGTCAACTGTCATTTGTGTCCTTTATTTTACCTTTTTTGGAAAAACAGCGATAAATGCTATATATGATACGGCCTATTAGCCATAAGCCGCCGAGAATGGGCGTTAAAACTGCGGCGAAATCAGAGATTGTTTTTAGATATGGAAGCCAGAGGGGGCTTGTTACAGCCCCTCCAGCTATACCATTTGTAACGTCATCGATTAATGTGTGTAATGGGACAGTCATAACTTACTTGCTGCAGCCCAGAAATGTTCAGTTTGCTCTTGATCTAGTCCGAGAGATTTAGCTATGATCGGTGTAAGTGTATTGCTTCTTTCGAACGTCTGAGCACCAACAAGCAAAGCCTTCGCCCCAAATTGATAATCAACGGGTAGCTTGCTGACACTATCTAACAACACTTGTGGCAACCGTCCTCCCATTGCTTCAAGCGCATCTTCTTCATCTATCAATTTAGATAGAGAAGCTTGCTGAAAGAATTGTCGACGGCTAATGGAATCAGGTGCGATTGGTGCTGGCGCAACAATCTTTTCTCCATCCCATAGTTTGCCATAAACACTCCCGCCCTGACCGAATGTTTCACCATAATTCTCGTCAATGCCGATAATATCAAATCCGGCAATTTGCGACTGCTCGGGGTCATCCGTCATGGAAATAATGTGTTTTGTGTC
>JAAOBB010000110.1_pt1 | contig 16071 bp, 15 predicted proteins | sample 7267541 | NCBI WGS metagenome assembly JAAOBB01 (sample SAMN14345205, study PRJNA599270) | viral metagenome | isolation source: viral-like particles (VLPs) isolated from bee gut | host: Apis mellifera | place: Switzerland:Lausanne | collected 2017-01/2018-02 | reverse complement strand
ATCCATGGGTACAGGTCTGGTAACCCATCCAGGATCTACGCTGGTGAGGTACTGTATTGGTAAAATGTGACCTGTTTCACAAAAATAATTCCTCTGGAATAGGCTTCCAGAGGAATTTTGCTATATACAGCTAGATATACTCTACGTGAGAAATAAAATAATTGGAGGTGTTTCTCATGAGAAAGCTAAAAGATGAAGATTATGGCCGCGCTTTTGCGGAGGTCGGCACGTACCTCGAGACCATGGCAATTTTTTCTGACGAGGTATCCGATGCCCTATATGTTCTAGAGGATGTGGTAGAAGAGGTTAATGACCGTGTGGATGCTGGCACTATGAATGACAAGGATTACGAAAAGGCCGACGCCGCTATCACAGAAGCCGTAACCACTCTGCTGGCCTCAGCCGTCCGAGACCAGCCCGACAACTATAATAGATATGGGATGGAGGCCTGATATGGATCTAGAAATGCACACTGACGACGATCGGAGAGACTGCTCGAAAGCCATCAACACGGTTTCTGATAGGATTCTTGAGAAGGCGCGGGAGTCGGGTGCGACTGCGCTTGCGCTAGAAAGCCTTCAGGGACTCCTAGAAGACACTGAGAGATACAAGGAAGTTTTATCGAAAGAGGAAAAGGAAGGCCGGAGAGAAGCCGCCTCACAGTACGCGGCAGACCTGATTAAAACAACTACGGAGGAGGACTGGCTGCTATGACACCTGAAGAGATGGATAAGGAAATGGAATTTTGTCTGATGATGACAGAAGCCGAAAAGGATTGCTATGATGATGATACTTATCAGGAGGTATGATGATGCAGAAACCAACCATACAGAAAACCATTACAATTACCATAGTGAATGCCAAAGTTCGTGGTTGGGTTAAGGACCAATTCACTCTGCGGTGGCCAGCGAGGCTGCAGGTAAGAGATATGCCAGCTGCTGTAGCATGGTATGTGACCAATCGGTTATATGACGATAAAAAGCCTCAGGACATCATGGTGATGAGCTATCAGTATGAGGAGCGAACCTACACCATGAGCGCACATAATTTCGATATTATGGCTGAAAATTTCCTCATGGAGGAGGATCTAGATGGTGATCCTATGGCCACTGTAGACATCACCACGACCGAAGAGAAAAAGGTATGACTGTGAAGTATATCACAAAAATAACCGGGTAAAACAATCATTACCCGGTTATTTTTGTAGAAATGTGTTAGATATGTGTATAGTGAAGGGGAAAGGAGGTTATGATGGCAAAAGGAATTTATAGACAAGCAGCCACAGCGAGGAGACTAGGGAAATCCGCAGTGAGAAGCCTATCAAGGGCGTTGAAATTGTCTAGGTCAAAGACTTCTAAGAAGTTGATTAGGCAGCAGATAAGGACATTAAAAACAAACATCGCAAGGTCTTACAGGGGGACGGGTTATAGTATCGAAGAAGCTGTTGGTAAGATAAATTCGATCGTCCAGCCTCAGAAGGGGATGGGTGCTCGTCAGAGGGCGCGTCAAGCAACATCATCTAGGATTACAAGTGAGAAGGCTGGTCTTGGTGGAAACACCATTAAGACGAAGAAAATGGAGAAGATTTTTTGGAAGAGGACAATTCCCATGTGGAAGGGTGGCCCAAAGGAAGAGAGATTGCAGAGGACAATGGATTGGCTGAACACACATGGATGGGATGTCCATGATATAGGAGAGGCTTATGATGTGGTCATGAAGGATAACGCCTCCGTCCAGGCCTCGATACAGCATTATGAGGAGAACGGATGGTATGAGGCCGACGATTGGAATTCCGATCCAGAGCTGGCCTACGTGGATGTCATCCATACTGCCGCTGATATAACTTCCAACATCTACAGGAGGAAGATAAGGTGAAGAAGAAGGAGGAGGGCCGCCGGCTCATCGGAACCTTGGGGATGGAGGTATCTCATGATGAAATTGGCCAGTCCTGGCCGGCGGCCTATGATGTAGGATATCTGTCGGATTCTCTGAAAGATGGTTTTGACCATAAGGATCAATTTTTAAGGACTCCTGAGAGCGTTTCTGATGAGCTGGACAAGGTCATAGATCGCGGTAAGGAAGGCCATTACTTACCTGTAATTGCAGGTTTTGGTATCGTATGGATCATGAAGCCTATTATCAGGGTTATGGGATGTAAGGTCAAAGCAGCCGCTCAGTCGCCATCGGCAGCCTATTACCTGGATATTCTGGATGGTAAAAAACCGGTTTTGAGGATCTGGGATGTCTCATGGCTGGAGCCTGGAGGTCTGGAGGCGATGGCGAGCATGGTAAACATGCCCGTTCCCACTCTGTCATCGTCGATGATGACTCCTGATACACCGATGAGAGGATCAGATAAGAGGTCTTTGAGGATGCAGAGCGAGATAATCCTAGCGTATCTACACAGGCTCCTGACGACGACTGAATATCTCCGCGAGGATGATTTTGGTTATCATCTCATGACTAGGACGAGCTTGGTCAGACTGATGGCTAAAAGAAAAATTGGACCTTTGACGTACAAGGGTCGTCATAGGAAGGTGTCTTTGTGGGCAGCCTTTCAGAAAACCGCGAGGCAGGAAGATGCCACAGATTATAGGACTTACGCGCTTAGGAGGGCTGCTTTTAGAGGAGGGCTAGCTTTCGTATGTGGTAAGGAAGTTGGTTTAGACCATCATGATGTTGCGTCACTGGATGTCACATCCATGCACCACGTTTTTATAAATGGAAGATTGCTCCCAGTGAAGTTTAGGCCTGTGGACACAGACCTTCTTCATGTCGTGTGGCGCAGGACGATACATACATCTGTAGAAAGGATTCTGGACACCTACGAAAAGCCGTTCGATGAGGCATTTCATATCGCGGTACGGCTCAAAGGCCTGAGGCTTAAGAAGAATTCACTTTTTGATAGAGAGGTGTTTGGTATCATACCTGCTGACAAGCTCCATAGAGGATCAGAGCTTGTAGGGGCAGTAGAATCCGACACATCAGTAGCGGCAGACAAAGCCATTTTTGATGAAGGACTTGCTGATAGCGCTGTTGGTGCAGTATGCGCCTTTGGTAAGGTCTTATCAGCCGATGAGATAGTTCTCCACGTATCAGAGATAGAGGCGTGGAGCCTGGGACAGGTCTATGAATGGGATAGCGAAGAGATTTTATATGGTGAGCTGAGTCAAAAATTCATCGTGCCGCCAGATTACGTAACTCTTCAATCAAACCTTCTTTTCTCACAAAAGACCGATGTAAAGTCTATTTTGACCAGGTACGAGGAGGGGGTTCCTACTGAGGGTGTTCCTGATACCATACCAGAGGCGATTAGAAAGAAAATTGAGGATGGTTCGCTAGATAAATCAGCTTTGAAGGCATTTTACGCGACCACAGTGAAAGGCGCTTTTAATGGAATTTATGGATCGCAGTCCATGGACCCTCATAGACCATCATGGGCTGTGAATGAAGATGGCGGAATAGCCATTGATAGCGATACGATACCATCGAAGAAAAACGGATTGTCTAAGGGGTCGATTGGTTCCATATACACGTATGGTCTGCGGATTTCCGGCGGTAGCAGAATGCACCTAATCATTGCACTGGAATTGCTGGATGGTATAGTTACTCCGCTTTCTGGTGATACCGATTCAATAAAATGCGTTGCTGAGTGCAGCAATGATAAGATTATGGACGCCTTGAAACCGCTGCATGATGCGACTGATAGAGCCGTAGCTAGAGTACAGGAGCGAGTTAGAGCCTCATACCCAGATCTAGCGAGCAATTTTAAAGGTTTGGGGCATTTCATGATAGAAGAGGCAGCTCCTGGTGAGGACCGGTGGGAGCACCAGATGGATGGATGGGCTAAAACTCGTATCACCATGAGTCACGGCAGGTATCATATTACAGCTGCAGGACTGCCACAGCCTATAGGAATGTACACCATTAAAGACTGGTGTAATGAGATGGGCAAGACTAGGTCATTTGAAGAGGTAGCAGGTTTTGTACTTGGATATAACACTTTTGTCGTACCTGAAATAGCTCATGGTCTCACAGCTATACAGCCTAAGGGTGATAAGGTGAAAGAGGCTATAGAGGATCGTGATGGAGTCAAGAGGTCGGTGGATGCACCATCGGTTGTGATGGCAGAGGAGTCTGGTATCACAATGGGCGATCCAAAATATGGAAACGTCCGGGAAAATATATCCTTCTTAAGAAAAAATGGCAGATATCCTGATGTAAGAGAGAAAATGATAGACCTTGAGGACGGAAAAGCCGTTGGTTATATCATAAATGATGATGGGGAGGTGGTTGATTTATGAACAGTTTCTATGATTGGAACAAAACCTTGTCATTCGACGCTCCCATCACCATGGTCATAGGAGCCAGGGGTATAGGAAAAACTTTTGGACTGCGCGTGCAAGTTGTAAAGGACTGGATAAAAACAGGCAGAACTTTTGTAGAGGTTTGTCGTCATGTGAATGAGATGGGCCTGGTGGAAAATGGATATTTCGATAAGATAAGTACTAAATTTCCAGGTTACATTTTCCAGGTTGAGAAGGACCGTGCCTATATCGCTGAAAAACCTAAGACCGAGGATGATAAGCCAGATTGGAAATTGTTGGGCTACTATGTCGCCATGTCACAATTTCAGCTCCTGAAAAAGCGCACTTTCACTGGAGTCAAGAGAATCTTAATGGATGAGGCCGTTATTGATAACAGAGACCGTAACCACCGTTATCTTAAAGATGAGTGGGGCATTTTGCAGTCCATTGTGGATACGGTTACCAGAGAGCACGCTGGTGACGGCACGCAGCCAAGACTATATTTACTGGGAAATGCTTGCGATGTTTTAAACCCCTTTTTCATGAAAGCCGGCATAAATGGTGCGCCTCCACGGGGCTTTTCGTGGCATATGGGAAAATCTTTTCTTCTGGACTATCCTGACGCCTCCGAGTATGCCGAGGAGAAGAGCCACACCCTGGCAGGTATGATGGCAGAGGGAGATAACAAATCCGCGAACCTCGAGAACCGGTTCGCGGATTCTACACTGCTGATGATAGAGCCTAAGCCCAAGCAAGCTTTCAGACAAATGACTATCATTTTTGATGGTAGACCTATATCCATATGGTCTGCTGACACTAGGCTGTGGGTCACAGCTACGAAGCCAAAGGCTGATGGACCGGACGTTTTTGTTGTTGGTATGCATGACGACCCCTCTTACCCGATCCTCAGGACCATCAAACCGATTTGTGATAGTCTTTATGATATGTATGGTCAGAGAAGTCTTCTTTTTACTACTCCGCAGGCCCACGGCACCTGGCAGTCCCTGATGGAATTCATGGGTTATAGGTGATATACATAGATATGTTATACAATAGGAGGTACATGATGGGATTTATTTTTAAGATACTTGGTGGCGGCCACAGTACTGGTGGTTCCTTTGACCATACCGATTCTAAAACGGCTCACGGGGCCACGGGTGAAGAGCTCGCCGGGAGCCGCGGCCTGGGCAGGCGAGATGAGGTGTCAGAGAGTAGCTCCAGGCAGGTCGCCATCGATTTTTGTAGAGGATTCCTAGAGAATCAAGAAAGGATTAATAATGGCCCACACATGGGTTATTTTGATGGCAATTTCTTTTATAAATTCTAAAAGGAGGATTGAGAAATGGCTGATGAGGAAGAGAAAGACACTGCTGAGGATCAGGTTTCCGAAGCAACTGAGTCTGATACTGAAGAGCCTGCGGATTCTACAGACGAACCAGCTGAGGAGAAGGAAGCTGTTGACGAGGCTGTTGATGCCGCTAGTGAGGTTACTGAGGATGCTGGCGATGAGCCTGCAGAGCCTGAAACCCCTGCTAGGGACAGGATCGATGACCTGACTGACGCTGTGGCTTCCATAGCATCTCAGATTGGAACGCTCATGACGAGTGTGCAGTCTCTGGTGGATGCTACTGCCGATAGGGATACCGGTGATAGGGTGGCAACAGCTTCAGAGGGAGATGTTGACGAGGAAATCGCCGACCTTGACCTTGACATGGCAGATATACCTGACGTAGATGACGATTTGGATTTGACCATCTGAAAAAAAATGATAATCACCCTTAGGAGGGACTAAAATGGCAGCTAATAACAGTACGATTATGGCGAAGGCGTGGCTAGCCGGAACCAACGACTTCCAACAGAGAATTCCCGATCCAACCATTTCGGGAGTGGCACAAACATCCAAGGCGCTTAGAGACCCCATGAACGGGAAGTTTTTGAACCAATTTATGGACATTCTGGTCAACAGGATAGGATGGACTTATGTCCGTAGCCAGGAGTGGAAAAACCCTTTGGCTCCGTTCAAAGGCACCATGCTCACCTATGGATCAACCATTCAGGAAATCATACCCAAGTGGGTCAAAGCGCACTCGTATGAGGATGATTCTCAGGACCTGCTTACGGTGAATCGTCCACAGGCCGAAGTTCTTTACCATACGGTGAACCGCGAGGACCAGTATCCCATTTCTGTCAACCAAGAGGAGCTTACCATGGCTTTCACCGATGACATGGGATTGAATAAATTGATCGCTGGCATCATGCAGGTTCCCACCAATTCAGACCAATACGACGAATATAAGTTGATGTTGGAACTCCTTGCTTACTACGAGAAAAATTGGGGCTTCTATAAATGGCACGTTGACGCGCCTACAAACCGCGATACTGCGACTGCAATGCTTAAGGCGATTCGTAGCGCTGGCGGCCAGCTTAGGTTCCCGTCGACAAGATATGTCGGCATTAGCGTGCCAGTCTTCGCAAATCCTGACGACCTGGTTCTTTTGGTAACTCCAGATGTCCAGGCTTCTCTGGACGTCGATGGACTTGCCCAGCTTTTCAACATCGACAGAGGTGAGGTTCCCAACAGAATCGTGCTGGTCGACGAATTCCCAATTGAAGGCGCCCAGGCTCTCCTGACTAGCAAAGATTTCTTTGTGGTTCATGACAAATTGTACTCCAACACTTCGTTCTACAACCCACAAAATTTCACAACGAATTATTGGTTGACGCACTGGGAGGTTGTTAGCTGCACTCCTGCTGTGCCTGCAGTTTTGTTCACCACTGATGATTCTACTAAGGCTCGTGTCATCACGCAGGATGTGAATGGCCTCAACCTCAAGGCGGCTGATAATGTGGCTACTGTCAAGAACGGTGGAAGCGTTCACCTCATCGCAGACCTTACTGGAACCATTGATGGTAAGGAAGTTGGCGAGGATGTAGAGGTTCGTCCTAGCGCATGCACGTGGGCTGTGACAGCTGCCACAGCCGATGGTAAGCCAATCCAGCTGAATATGAGGACTCGCGTTGATGAGTTCGGTATTCTGCATGTTCAGAAGTCCGGCCTGTCTGCTGGTGATGTCATCACGGTGACTGCTACCACGGCATACCTCAACCCATCTGTTGCTAGCGATCAGGCTAAGCAGGATCTCTCTGCTACCATCAGTCTCACCGTAGCATGATAGATATCCTCATTCTAGAGGATTAAACAGGGTGCTGGGTAATCCCCAGCACCCTTTACTATATGGAGGATAGAAATGGCACATACTTACAAGCGGCTTAAGGGCAAAGGCGCCACCGATTTTCCACGGTTGGATCGGGCCCATCCTTACGACCAGTATAACAATGCATATCCTTATGATGGTCCCGGTCATGGTGATGATTCTGCTGGACTCAGGTACAGGGTGCAGTCCGTATCCATGTGTGTCGTCAGGTGGTCTCTAGAATCCAGTGACCGACCATTCTGGAACTCAACTTACCCCACCGCCTCTTCTAGCGCGCCATACGTTCCAGGAGCTGAGATCCGAGACAAGTGGTTCGATGACAGATCCGATGTCTATAAGGTCGGCGAAGCCCTGGCACCTCTACCTAATAACGCTATTAGAATCGAGATTCCTTACGAAAAAGCGTTGCATTACAATTACCTTGTAGTCAATGGTTATCGGATGAAGGAGCCTGAGGATACCTGGGTCCAAGATCGTAGAAGAGTCCGTTATTTTTACTTCATAGATAGCTGCGAGTTTGTAGCTCAAGACACGACGAATATAAATGTTACATTGGACGCTTGGACCACCTACATGATGATGGATACACTACGCGAAAATGCCGCAGAGGACCCAGGAGGTCCAGGAGATAATATCGAAACCAGGCCTGTAAAAATCGCCAGAGTTGCAATGGAGCAGGGCCATGCGCCTATGGCTTTATCATATACTGATAAGGATGTTCCTTTTGAAGCCGGCAAAATGGATTATCTCACAGGAGTAGAGCCCTATGCTCCATCTACTGATACTAGTACGGTAGCATCCTCTACGTTCACTCCTTACGGCATAGGAGACGACTACCTAGTCCTTGCTATAAAGGGATATGGTAGAGAGGTTGCGGATGCAAGTGGAGGCCGCGCCAAGTACACGAGGATTTTCTCTCGTGGCCTGATTATAGGCGATGACCAAGATGGCACTACGCCACTAATAGAGACTCACGAGACAGCTCCATCTGATGATCTTATAGCAGGAGGACATCCTACTATGCCATACGCATCATGGAGTGGCGGTCCACTAGATGATAATGTGGGCTACACAGGTGGTGTAAGCGGTGAGCCACATGACATCGGCTATGATGCAATAGCAATAAAGAAGACCAACTCCGCAGTTTTAATGGGCATTTTCAGGCACACGCCTTCACTATACAACCGAATAGCGGCCGCTTTTATACTACCTGAATCAGTCATTTTCCCAAATGGCGACGCGGATAAAAGAGCTTATAAGGTAAATCCTGGAAGGGTTACGGACAATTCTATTTACGTTTTGCCTGAGTATACAGATTCCATAGTGGCCACTATCATGCCTGATAAGGCCCAGTTTAACTACCCTTCACAGTACCGAGACATTGCAAAGTTATACACCTCTCCGTATGCATGGTTCGAGGTTACTGATGGTAATGGCACCACCTCAACCATCAAGGTCGAAGACGTATATACGAATAAAATGGATCCTACAAACCTTGAGCCCAACTTGTCGGTTGATGAAGGAGATATGGGTGGCGGTATGAAGATCCGTGAACAGGTCAGCCTAATCTATCCATTCCTCAGGTCTAAAGTGTTCCTTCAGGGAGTGAAAGGAGGTGGCAAGGCTCAGTTTAAATTCAGGAGGATCGCGAAGACCGATCCACAGACTCCACCAGATTCCACTTGGACTGCTTTCACTGAGTGGGAGATACCTGTTTATGGACTGTGGGCTGACGCTGGTGCCATGAAGGCGGCAGCTAGCCAGGATACAAACCATGCTAATGCCATAGGTGACGTTGTTGGCTACAGGATTGCCAGGCAGGGCGCGCTGACTAGCTATGCTAATACAATTATCGGTGCGAACACGGCCTCAGATAATGCCTATCGGTCGCTTAATAACACCTTTAATAACCGTAAGATGGACATAAATACCTCTTACGGTAATGGCAGCAGGTCTGCGTCAACCGCAAAGACCAATGCCCAGGCGTCTAATGACACCGCTAGAGATAATGCGGGTCGATCGGCTGACACTGGACTAGCAAACGCCCAGAAGGGAAACCAATTGGCTCGTGATAATGCCGTTAGGTCTAACGATACCTCGCGGAACAACGCTGTTAGGTCTGCTAATACTTCTACTCGTAATGCTCGTTCTTCAGCAGCAACCGCAAAGACCAATGCATCCGCTACGGCTTCTACGTCCAAGAGCAACGCGAACCAATCAGCCAATACCGCACTGGCAAACACGCAGTCGTCAAATGGAACCATGTTTGACAACACCTCTGAGAATATCGCTACATCAAAATGGGTAAACGCTAAAACGAACTCGACTACAAATACAGCGGCAAATAACAACATCTTGCTGTTACATGATTATGGAGAGATTGATTCTAATCTCACTCAAGATAGCCTCAAAGCTTCCAGTCAGTCGACCATTACTCTAAACAACTTGAATAACGCTCAAAATGTTATTGGGAGTGGTATTTCAGCTGCTGGAGCGGCGTTATCTGGCGACGCTAGGGGGGCCGTATCAAGCCTGACAAGCGCTGGTATAAGCTCCGTTACCTCAGCGCTGTCTCTTGAGACCATACTTAGTAGCAATGCCGCTTTGTCTCAAGCTTCCGTTACGGCTAATTTCGAGAAGTGGAAGGCTAATCGAGCTCACACTCAGGTTACAACGGCTAATGACATTGAAAACCGTACCGCTATAAACGAAAGGATGAATTCGACTACCTATGATATAGCGAATAGAAACAAAAACACCTCCAACGCCAATGCCTGGAGGTCTTCTGACACGTCTAAGGCCGTGGCGGCGGCGTCTGCTAATACTGGTTTAGCCAATGCCAACAGGTCGGCTGACACTTCAGTGGGCAATGCTGATACTTCCGCTAGCACATCCATAGCAAATGCCACCGATTCTGCCAACACCAGCAACTTCAACGCGCAGCAATCCCTGCAGACTCAAAATGCCATTGCGCAGAAGTCCGCGGACACGTCACAGGCTAATGCAGAGGCAAGTAGAGATACTGGCAACGGGAACGCCCAGAATTCCTACAACACCACCATGTCCAACCTGAACGATACTCGTAACACCAGCAACAATATCAACGGAAATGATTGGAGAACTGGAAACGACAATAGGCTAAACACGAGGGCCGCCACTATAGGAAATGGCTGGAACTCCTACTTCTATGGCCGAGGGCTTCAAGAGGATTCTCTCGGCGTTGACTGGATGAAGCAGGCTTCGGCAATAACTGACGCTAAGCGCGGGCCGCAGGTTGAAGTCTCTACACCTAGTGGCGACGCCGCTCCTGACATATGGCGTCAGCGTGGTATCCAGGTACGAGCCATGAGGCAGCCAGATGATGTGATACGGCGTTGTGGTGACCAGATGCTACTCTATGGTTACACATGGAATGGGGTCATTGAAGGAGACGGTTTTGAAAGGAGTATTAGAAGCGGCGGTGTTGGTCAGGATGACGCCACCTACCCATATATGTCGGAGTTCGTTTATGTAAAGGGGGATCCTGTTATCTACCCAGATGACAACAGATTCCATAATGGACTCGGCATCCATGTAAAGCCATCACCTGAAGCTATCGAGCAAATCCGCACCCTATATAGAAATGGCGTGACGGTTTGGGTGGATCCTGATAAGATTGGTTCTGATATATATCACAATGAGCCGATTTTGGAGGTTAGTGATGAGTAATAGGACTATAGGCGAGCTGCTAGTAGCCGATTTAGACAGCTATGACGCCGATGATATGAAAAAAATGATTGACTATCAATCCCAAAGGAGGGCTGTAGAGATCGCGTATAACGAGGTTCTCAAGGATGACCATCAGCAGTTCATTAAGACTCAGGATTACCTTCAGGGTCTTATGGACGAGGCTGACGAGAGCATTAAAGCCCTAAAAGCAAAGGATGAGGAGGCTAATAAGGATGAGTAAGGGAAGTGGACCAATCAAGCCGCCTCTAGGAGGTCTCACGGACGAGTTCCGACGCGGTCTGAAGTGGAACACGAATTACTATTGGGATTCTGCGAGCTATAACGCGCAGGCTTATGATATGATTCGTGGTGAGGCTATTTCTATGGCCCTGACGAGATACCATTGGGTGAACCTTCCTCCTACATGTGATGAAAGGTTCCTGGAGCTTACTCTTTTATACCAGGGTGTAGCCACTATAGCTACTCCTCTCACTAAACCAGATGATTGGCGCTCACTCCAGTGTGTCTTCCAGAGTGGCACTAGAACAGCCTATGATATGTACGGCAATCCCATCCTTTGGAAAGCCTTTGGATGGAATGGTGCGGAGTTTGCCGCTTCTAAAGCCAACGGCATTTTTATATGGGACAACAAGAGGAGGATGCCTGTCATGCCGCGAATCGACATTTTATGTCGAGAGCTGGTTGACATCCTCAAGACCATGCAGCAGAACAGGGGCCACCAAAAACTACCTGTGATAATTACCGGTCCTCAGGAGAAGGATTTTGATAGGACGCAGATGGTAAAGCAAATTGAGGGAGGCGAGCTTTTCATTATAGGAAACGACAGCCTGAACAAGAGTTTCCAAGCGGAAACGCTTGACACTCAGGTGCCCTATCTCGGAAACGAATTGTGGGCGACCTACATGAACGTTTGGAATTCATTGTATGAAGCTTTGGGAATTAGGAACCTTCCATTTAAGGCCGAGCGGCGTATTGAGGATGAGGTCGAGAGTCAGTCTGACCCTACTAACTTGATAGCCCTAGATGGACTTTCAGAACGCAGAGCGGCATGTAAATACTTGAATGAAAACTTTGCTTATTTCAAGGAGAAGCCTCTTGATGTGGTTTGGAGGTCTGACACCGAGACCGCCAATTACGATCTGGCTCATGATGTCACGAAGCTGCTGAACACAGTGGATGGAGACGGAGATGATACCAATGCCGACAGACTATGACGTAAGAAACTCGAACAACCCCTATTACCCCTCTGTAACCATCACATATGGCGAGCTTAAAGAGGCTGGCTTCATAAATTGGGATGACCCAGCTTGGCATTGGGATGCGTATGACGATGACCAGTACAAGCGGGTCTGCAAAAAAATGGACGACCACTTCAAGTGGAGGGAGATAGGGGTGCTACCTCCAGCTCGGTGGCATGACGAGTTCATCAGGAAAATGAACGAAATTATGCCCAAATACAAGCTTCTATACAAAATTCTTGCGGACTCACCTGATCCTATGCAGGTTCTCAGTGAATACCACAAGGCGAGACATGTCTATAGCGATTTCCCTGTTACCCAGTTAAGGGCTGAAACGCAGGATTACGCTTCTAACGCTGATGATAACGAGGAGGAACGCGACGTACAGGGAGATTTCATGGAGAAAATGCAATCCCTACAAGCCTATGACGATGTGGATCTCCAGATAATAAACGATATGTCGTCCATGTTTACGTTCTTCAATTCTACCACAATACCTTACTGATAAGGAGGATTACAATGACAACGGATTACGATAACGGCGGCCGCCTACCATACGGCTTCCCATACATAACCAGCTACTCTCCCGTAGTGCCTAAGCTGTACTGGGGCGTGGCTTCTCAGGAGCAGAGGATCTTTGAGATTTGCAAGGCCATAGATTCTCTTGGCAACACCATCTATGACATCTCTTCTGCGGTTAACTCAAGCTTGGACCAGATAAGCGCTATTTCAAATAAAGTCAACTCTTTGGATGAGCGTCTGACTGCTGTCGAAGCCGGTGACCACACTGGTGGTGGCGGTAGTGCTGACGGCTCCATTGGCGACAGGGTCACCAAGCTAGAGCAAACCACCAGCTCGCAAGCCTCTACAATATCGTCTATCGATGGTAGGGTTACCAGTAACGCGAATGGTATAGCAGGACTTGTCTCCAGCACTAACACTCTTGGCGATAGAGTAACGGCTCTTGAGAATGCATCGAGCTCCGATCCTAATGGACTTGCTGGACGTGTCACTGCGCTTGAAAATGATAATACTGTTAACAAATCAGACATTAAGGCCAACAAGGATGCTATTTCAGGCCATGGTACGCGCCTAAATACCATCGAGCAGCAAGTGGCGGACCAGAAGGACATTAACACCTCTACTACCACTAAAATTAACAGTCTTACCGATAAGGTTGCAGGCATTGATTCAGAGCTGTCAGACACTTCCGTTAACGCAACTACGGCACTGTCCAACTCGGCTACTGCGCTGTCTACGGCAAAGGACGCTTCGTCAAAGGTTACTTCTATGGATGGAAGAGTTACTACTAACGCTAGCAACATTTCTGACCTTCAGGATAGCATGACCTCAACCAATGCCAAGGTTTCTACTAATGCCTCAGACATCAAGACTCTTCAGGATAATGCCACGACTGATGAGAAGAACATTGCTGATCTTCAAAATTCTTTGAAGACTACTAACACCACAGTGGACGGTATTTCTAAGGATCTCGCCACCGCTAGAACTGACATTGATGGAAACAAGACTGGACTGGCTAACGTCAAGACCAGCTTGAACACTCTTTCTGATAATATGGGTAAGACTAACGCGGACCTAGATGCCGCAAAGACTTCTATATCCGATGTCACGACTACAGCTGGTAAGAATGCCGACGATATTGCAAGCCTGAAGTCCTCACTGTCTGATACCAATAAAACCGTCAAGACCAATACCGAGGCAATCTCTACTCAGAAGGATCTCATCGATAACTTGACAAGCAAGACTGATCAGACCAACACCACAGTTAGCGGTGTTCAGAAGAACATCAATGACATTTTGGCCGCTCAGAACCAGAATGACTACGATATTGGACAGTTGAAGAGCCAGTCTTCCGCTCACGAGACATCCATCCAGAATAACACCATTTCCATAACTGGTCTTAACGGTGATGTCGGCGGTCTCAAGAAGAGAGTATCCGATATTGAGGACGAGATTAAGAATCAGGCCTCAACTCGTGGACTCCAGAGCAGGCAGGGTATCAGCGAGTATGTGCTCACTAGGGATACCGATCCTACTCAGCCAGAGACCCCTGACATCAACAACATCCAGCAAAGGCTTGTCACCGTTGAGGAGGGCGTTGGCAACCTGACCACGCGGGCTGATACCATGGACCGCTGGGGTAAGTCCATTGAGACCAGGGTTAAGGCCCTCGAGGATAAGAAGCCTACTGATTCAGGTAGCTCTGACAACACCGAGCTGGCTTCTAGAGTCACTAAGGTCGAGACCGATCTCTCTACAGCTCAGAATGACATCAGTACCCTCAAGACCTCTAGCGAGGACTATGGTAAGAGGATCAAGGCCATTGAGGATAAGCCAGGTTATGATGATACTGCCCTAGTCAATAGGATTAGTGCTGTAGAGTCTGACAACAAGACTATTCACACCAACCTCGACTCCAACAACACCAACATTAACAACCACGAGGGTCGCATCCATGCTGTTGAGCTGACTCTGGATGGCGGTAAGGATGCTGATGGCAATACTGTTACTGCTCTGACTGATACTGTCTCGAGCAACACGACCAGAATCAAGGCTCTCGAGGATAAGGGTACTGGTTCTACTGATACCGGACTAGCCGACCGCGTCAGCAAGGTAGAGACTAGTGTCACAGACCATGATACTCGCCTTACCAAGATGGAGAAAGACCTCTACGACCACAAGGAAGAGAACGGTTCCACTACAGCTGGTGCTCTTACAGAACTCAGGGGTGGTGTACAGCAAGCGTTCGGCGCTATCGATGAGATTAACACCTCGCTTACCGGTTACTATGATCCTGATAAGAAGGAGAGTATTCCAGGTCTGAACCAGATCGTCATGAATGGCTGGACCGACTCTACTGGTACAAAGCACTCGCCTATGACTGATAGGGTTAATACTCTAGAGACTTCTAGTAGTGATTATGCTACTAGGATTAAGGCTCTTGAGGATAAGCCTGCAGGTGGAGACACTAGTGCTCTCGAGTCCAGAATGACCACAGCTGAGAACAACATCAAGAATGCTGTGTATCGTCTAGACAATGTTGTAAATGGTGGACAAGGTTCACATGGTAAGTTCGAGGATGTCCTTGAAGAATGCCGCGTTGCAGTAAGAGATTATCTGTCGACCATGTACAATGTTACTTCCACAAGCAACATACCAGACAAAGGTGCTTTCGACATGAGCAAACTCAACGGTTTGTGGAACCTAATGTTCAATACCATCACTCCCAAAGAAGCTAGAACACTATATAGTAGGATGTCCGGAAGCGGTATATGGCAATTGCTAATGAAAACTCAAAGTCTACTCTATAATAATGGAGCTTACAATTATGGGCCTGATTCTATTATGACATCTCCCACCTCTTATAAATATGGTTGGGTTACCATGGATTATCATGCAACAGCTCCATTTATGAATACAGGTATAGATCGTACTCCTGATTTCAATAAAGTTGATTACTGACGGTTGTCTCATCTTCAAATCCGACTATCGTCAGGGGCGTACATATAAGTGCGTTCTTGGCGATAGTTTGTTTGCTTGTGTGCTGGTATTCGTCATTCC
>JAAOBB010000177.1_pt1 | contig 16187 bp, 18 predicted proteins | sample 7267541 | NCBI WGS metagenome assembly JAAOBB01 (sample SAMN14345205, study PRJNA599270) | viral metagenome | isolation source: viral-like particles (VLPs) isolated from bee gut | host: Apis mellifera | place: Switzerland:Lausanne | collected 2017-01/2018-02 | reverse complement strand
AATGAAACTTGGCTATCAGCTTCAGAAGCCCTTGATTTTGGTTTAGCCGATGAAGTTTTACAGCCTAATAAGGCTGTTGCCTGTTTATCCGCTAAATTCAAACAATTTTACAATCATATACCAACACAGTTAGTGCAAGATAAAACTTCAATGAATGATTCAGAGCGCCAAAAAATTATTAATGAAGCTAAAAAACATAAAGAAATTACTAAAAATATTTTAGGAGGCATATTATGAAAAAGACACTTTTTGAAATGAAGGCTGGATTACAAACTCTTGGCCAACAGATGGCTAAGGTGGATGATGAATTAACAGATCAAGCCATGAATCCGAAGGCAACCGCAGAAGATATTAAAGATTTACGCAAGCAAAAAGATGACTTGCAACAGCGTTTTGATGTTATGAAATCCCAATTTGATAAGGCAGAATCTGAACAAAAACAAAAATTAGCAGTCCAAAAACAGCCTACTAATGCCCAAGATTTAAAAGTTAAAAACTTTGCCGATGTGGTGCGCACAGTTGTTACGCAAGGGAATACTTTAGACCTAAGTAAATTTAAAGATGCTTTAAATGCTGGTACTGGTTCTCAGGATAGCGGTAATGCAGGCACTGGTGATGATTTCTTCCCAATTAACGTTGCATCTGAATTAATTAGTGAGCCATTCGCCCAAAATCCATTACGGCAAGACGCAAGTTACACACAAATTGTTAATTTAATTTTGCCTCGTATTGCGATTGAATTTGGTGATGCTTTCAACTCTATTAAAGATGGCGAGGCTGCCAAAGAAGTAGAAGCCAAAGGCGACCAGGTTAAATTTGGACGTTGGGAATCTAAAGTAAAAATTGGTATTACTGATGCTGTATTATTAGGAAGTTCAGCGAATTTAGTAGAATATGTCAATAGCGCACTGCTCAACGGTGCTTCTCAATATGAATTGGCGCGTGCTTTTGCAACAGCTCCGATTGCTGGAGAGGAACATATGAGTCTTTATGATCCTTCGAATAATATCAAAGTTATTAAAGGCGATGATTTATATACGGGTATCAAAAAAGCTTTGGCAGATTTAGATGATGCTTATGCCGACAAGGCCAAAATTTATATGACCCGAAGCGACTACTTTGCCTTGTTAGAAACTTTGGCTAACAATTCGCAAACCTTATATGGACGTCAGCCTGAGGAAATTTTAGGGGCACCAGTAAGATTTACTTCGAAAGCCGTTAAGCCCGTTGTAGGTGATTTTTCACAATATCACGGCAATTATGATCCAACCTCAGCAAAAATGGAGCAGTACAAAAATTATGAAAGAGGAATTAATTACTTCCAAGTTACCTTGTGGTATGATGCCCAAATTAAATTAGCAAGTGCTTTCCGTATTGTTGATTTGGGAAAATAACACCACCGCCAACTGATGGAAATTCAGGAAGTGCCACAAATAGTGGCAGTGAAGGTGGGAGCATAACACCAGATACAGCAACCGATTCTTTTGATCCAAAAGGTAATATCAAGCCGACAGATGCTCAAACAGTCCAAGAAATCACTGATTGGTTAACAAACCATAATATTAATACCAATGGAAAAACTAAAAAGGCAGATTTACTGGCTTTAATTCCCGCTAATTAGTAGGAGGTGAGTTTAACTTGAGTATTAATGATCCATTGCTAAAAGAGCACATGCGCATTGATAACAGTAGTGATGATGCATTAATTGCGGATTATGAGCAGACAGCAATTAATTATGTTGTTAACGCCGTTGGCGGACACTCTGATGATGAATTTTATCAGAATAATCACGAATTCAACTTGGCTGTTCGTATGCTAACCGACCAATACTACCGTGAACGTGGAGCAAGTACAAATAACAAAGCCCTTGAAGTAGCTTATGGCGTACAATCAATTATCTTGCAGTTAAAGCCTGCTTACAAGATTTGGAGGCAAGAACAAGATGCCAATTGCAGCCACAGGAAATCTGAATGAAACAATTCAAATTGTCCGGCAAACTAATTCTAATGTTGATGATTTCGGCGATATAACACCCCAAAAAGAAGTCATTTATGAAAAATTATATGCTTATCAGCGTAATTTAAACTCAAACGAAATAGCCGGCAATATTGAAGTTTTGAGAAACCAAACTCAATTTGTTATTCGCCACCGAAAGCCTACAGAGCCACTAATTACAACTGATATGCAAGTAATATATAACGATCAAACTTATCAAATATTGGCATACAATATCGATACAGCCTTTAAGGAATGGGATGTATTAATATGTGAAAAAGTAGGTGAGGAACAATGAGTTATTCAATTAATGAAAATGTTACTGAAGCTATCCAAGCTTTAGGCAGTCGTTCTAAACGGGTTACTAATAAGGGCTTGCGTGCTGGAAGAGATTATATTGTTGAACACTTACAAGCTAATACTCCCTACGAAAATCGTTCTGATCGTTCTTGGAAGGCACAACGTGAACAGGATAGACTGCACAATACCCATACTCAATTTAAGCATTTACGAGATGATATTGTTTATTCTGGAGTTGATCAATTCGGCCACATTAAAATTGGCTTTGGCAAAGACACTTACTGGAGGGCCCATTTTGTGGAATTAGGGACAATTTATCAACCAGCTAGGCCTTTTATCTCAACTACCATAGATGAAACACGTGAAGGCTATCAGGAGGTTGTGGCTAAAGAATTGCGAAAGGAGCTAGGATTATGATTCGTTCAGCGGCCATTCAAGTTGGCCAAATTATTAAAAAAGAGGTTGCTGATTTTACTGATAGCAACCTTTTTATTTTGCAAAATATACCGGAATCTGTTCTAGCCAAAAAGCAGTTTCCAATGGCCAGAATTGATGCACTGCCTACAGTAAGTAATCATTATGCTTCTAACAAAAAGCAATTAGAAGATGTTGGCTGCCAAATAAATTTATTTGTAAAAACCAACAGAGAAGTTGAAGCATATTTAAATAACATTGAGAAAAGCCTGAGCACTCATGAATTTGAGTGCTTTTTTAGTACAACAGAATATAACAGCGAATATGAAGTTCACCAACTAATTATTCGAGTTCAGAAATTACAAAATATTAAAGGAGTGATTTAAATGGCACAAATAGCACATGCTATTGGTACTGTGGGATTTCGGAGAGTTTTCTTAGGAATCCTTGATGATAATGAAAATGTAACTGATGTCTGCACAATTGATGAAAAAAGCGGCGGTACTATTGAGCTAAAAACTTCAGGCTTTGCCGGTCAATCTAATGTTACCTATGCCTCCAACATTGCTTATTGGATTTCTAATGCAGGGACTGGTACTGGCAAAGTTGAATTAACTATTGCAGAAATGCCTATGGATGTAGCTACCAAGGTTTTAGGTGATGTTTACGAAGATGGAATTTATTTAACTAAGGCTGATGTTAAACAGCCTTATGTAGCATTAATAGCCGAAGCACAAGACTTAAACAGCAACCCAATGTGGGTTGCCATTGCCAAGGTTAAATTTACAACTCAAGATGCTTTCGATCTAAAAACTGCCGAAGATAAAGGAATGACCTTAAACGATATTGCTTTGTCTGGATCAGCTGTTACACGTAAGGTAGATCACTTGGTGAAAGCCAAATCAACAAACTCTGACGGAGTAGACCTTAACAAGTTTGCCGCTAAAATTTTCCCCGGTTGGACTGGCAAACTTGATGATTCTAAACAAAATATTGACGACGATCACCATCGGGGTGAAGGCACAGGCGATGGTGCTCAAACTAACAACTCTGATTCTGATTCTAATAATTCGGATAGTTCTTCGAATTCGCAAAGCACAACGGGCAATCCAATTTCTTAAAAGTTAGGAGAAAAAAATGATAAAAATTGATTTATATGATCCAAAAACTGGTGATACAAAGCATTATGAACAGCCAAGAGTATCTTTTGGCAATATTAAAAAAGTCTTAGCTGTTGATAAGCTAACTGCTCAAAACAAGGCAAAAAAGAAAGTATTAGAGCAGAAATTGGATAATGGGACTGCTTTAACCGATAAAGAAATTCAAGAATATATTAAGCTAGCTAGCACGTCTGAGGAAGAGCTAGACCAAATAGAAAATATAATTGTTGAATTATTTAATAAGCCCCAAGTAACTAAAAAGGCTTTAGAGGAAGGACTAGGAGCAGATGGCATTGAAGTGATGAAAAATATTTTAACTGAAGCCATGGGCGGTATTAATGCAGAAAATAAACACCCAGCAAAAAAATAAACTCTGCTGAAGCTTTGGCTATCTTAGACGATCTGACAAAGAAAATGATGGAGAACGGTAATTCTTTTTATGAAATCGACAGCATGAATGCTGCCGATTTTTTAAATTACTTAGATCGCATATCACAAGAAAAAGAAGCAGATCAAGATACAACCATGCTGTCAGCAGACGAATTTTTCAGCAGATTTTAGAGAGAGGAGCAAAACATGGCTACAAGTGGACGCCCGCTTGGTTCAATGATTATTGAATTAGGGCTCGAAGACACCAAGTTTGAACAATCTCTCACCTCGCTTAGAAAACAATTTGATTTAGCAAAATCTGCCATGAAAGCTAATGTGGCTACTCTATCGTCAACCGAGGATGCATATCAGCAAGCCTCAGGCAAAGTTGATAGTTTAACACAAGTAATGGCTGCTAATGAACGGCAAATTAAGAAATTAAAGTCAGATTATGACGATGCCGTGCGTGTAAATGGTAAATATTCAGATTCAGCTGTCAACATTGGCAAGAAGATTAACATTGCCGAAAAGCAGCAAGCCGATTTTTCACGTCAATTAACCAATGCTAAGTCTGCAATGAAGGACGCCGCTAATGGTACTGAAGAATATCAGGCAGCCTTAGAACGAACCAAAAAGCAAATTAGCTCAACTGATGACTTGCTTAAAACTCAAGGCAAAACTACTGAGGCTAATTTAGTTCAATATAGATCATTATCTACCGAAATCCAGCAATACGACGATGTAATTAACGCTGAAAAAAAGCGTTTAGATGACTTACGTGCCACTAAAGGTGATGATGCCGAAGCTACTAAAGATCAAGAGCTAAAAATTAATGAATTAACTGATTCACAGAAAAAGGCACAATACGAACATGATGAACTCGGAAAATCAGTTAAACACTTATCCGATAATCAAGCCCAAGCCATAGATGTAACCAACAGATTCTCTGGGAAAATTAGTGAGGCTGGATCAAAAATCCAGGGTGTCGGTCAAAAAATGACTACTGGATTTACAACACCTATCGTTGCTGGACTAGGTTATGCCACAAGCTCGGCTATTAGTTTTGATTCACAAATTCAAAAAATTGGGCCCTTACTAAGTGATAACGGCAAAATCACGGCAAATGTCAAAAAGCAATTACACGAAATGTCTGACGAGTCTAAAAGCTGGGCAACACAATATGGTATCTCTACTAACAAAATCAATGCCGGCATGGAAGAAATTATTAAAAGAGGATATTCAGCAGAGCAAACAATGGGTGCTATGCCTTCAATTCTAGACGCTTCAGTAGCTTCAGGTGATGATTTTAATACCGTAATGACCGTTTCTACTTCAACACTTGAACAATTCGGCTTGAAGTCAAACACCACAGCTGGCATGTTAAAAAACACACAACGAGTTACTGATAGTTTAACCTATACAGCTAACGCAACTGCTGCTGGTTTTCAAGATATGGGCGATGCTATGACCTATGTAGGCCCTACCGCTCATGCTGCTGGAATTAGTCTTGAACAGACAGCAGCTGCTATTGGCCTAATGAGTAATCAAGGAATTTCTGGCAGTGTTGCTGGTACTGCATTGAGAAGTGCATTAACTCGTTTAATGAAGCCTACTAAACAAAATATTCAAGGCTTTAAAGAATTAGGTATTAATGTATCAGCATTTAAGAATCATTCATTAACTTTACCGCAAATTTTGAATCAGATAAAAAATAATACTGCTGGTTGGACTAAAGAACAAAGAGCAGCTGCCATTGCCATGGCTTTTGGAACTGAGGCACAAGCTGGAATGAACGCTTTAGTAAGCCAAGGCGGAGACGCCTTACAAGATTTAACAACTAAAACAGAACAAGCCACGGGCTCAACTAAAAAGATTGCTGACACTATGAATAATACCGCTAAAGCTAAAGTTGACCGCTTTAAAGAATCACTTCATGTTTTAGCTATTAACATGGGTAATGATTTAGTGCCAGCAATAATGCCACTAATCAAAGATTTAACTGAAATGGTCAAAAAATTTGGCGATTTAGATAAGGCTACACAACAAAACATTATTAAATGGGCTGCCCTGGTAGCAGTATCTGCTCCAGCCTTTAAATTATTAGGTGGCGGAGTTAGTGTCATTAGTGGATTATCCAAGGCTTTTGGCGGTACTGCTTTAGCGATTAGTCGTTTTAAAGCTGCTAGCGAGGCTGGTGCCTCAGGATTTAAGTTATTACACGCAAGTGTTAGTCAAACAGCCTTTAATTTAGGCAATTTTGGTAAAGCAGCTAATATTGCTAAAGGTTCAACTGCGGCTTTAACTACTGGTGCTGGTGCTGCTGGAACAGCCCTTAAAGGTGCTGCGATTTCCAGTACCATGGCCACTACAAGTTTGGGATTAATGCCTGCAGCAATTGCAGCTGTTACTTTAGCTTTAGGCACAGGTTTAGCCGGCTGGGCTACTTATCAAGCCACAGTAGATCGTTCTAAAGAACGCACTAGACGTTGGGGGACTGATGTTGGAAGTTATGCAGATCACGCCTTAGGTAAATTTAAAAACTTCAACAATCAAGCCTCAGCTCAATTAGATGCCTTTGCACAAAGTAGCACAGGTGATGGTAAAAAAGCAGCTGCTGCCTTTAAATCTATGGGCGATCAAGTAGAAGCAACTGGTAAAGATATTAATAGGCGGCTAAAAAACACGCTTAAAGATTTACCCGAAAGTGTTCGGGACGTTTCTGAAAAATCAGTTAAAGAACAAGTCAAGGCAAACAATAAAACTATTAGCAATGCTAAAAGCTTAAGCAATAATATTTCTAATATTTTAAAATCTCATAACGGCAATATGAATAAGCTGTCAGCTGAACAGAGAACTTATGTTCTTAATGCTCAGAAAAAATTGGGCGAAGATGAGATTAAAATCTTAGGTATTTCCAACAGCAAAAAGAAAACTGTTTTAAAAGCCTTAAATGGTGACGTTAAAAACTTGACTAAACAGCAAGCACAAGACACCGAAAACCAAATCACAAATGCTTTAGAAAATGAACAGCGAGCTTATATCAAAAATGCTGATAAAATTAAAAATCTTTATAAAGATGGCTTAATCAGTAAACAGCAATATAACAAAATGATGTCAGCCTTAGACAAGGACCACTCTCAAAAAGTCCACGATAATTTAGGGGTAATCGCTGGTTTAGAAAAACAATATGGTACTGAACACGGTTATCGTCTAAATGAAATTCTTAAACTAAATAAAACTACTTGGGGTCAAGTCGGTACTTTATTAGATAAACATAAGGATAAACTCAGCTCAGTGGCTCAAACATATGGAAATGTTAGTCAAACAGCTAAAAAGGCCGGCGATATGTGGAACTCCATTGTGTTAAACCCTAAAACAGGGAAAATTAACACTAATGCTCAGCAAACTTTAAACGATATTGCAAAGACTGGCCAAGGTTGGGAAAAGCTGAAATTTATAGGTAAGCACGCAAAAATTGACTCCAATGCAAAATCAATGATTGCCGAAGCTGCTATTCAAAGTAACCGTTGGAAAGATTTACCTTGGAAAGATAAAAAAGCTTTACTTGCAATTCAAGGCAAAGGTAAAAAAGAAATGCAAGAAATGATTGCAGGAATTAATGACTGGGATAAACTAAATCCTAAACAACAAACTGCAATCGTTCATGCTAAGGGTCGCGAGGAATTGGCTCAAGCTTTAATATCCGCTAATGAGTGGAATAAATTATCTCCAAAGCAGCAACAATTTTTAATTAAACAACAGGGTTCCCGTGATTTAATTAATCTATTAACAAAAATTGGACAATGGAACAATATTTCGCCTAAGGCTCAAAAGGCTGTGATTGAAGGAAAAGGCAACGCCGAAGTTACAAATATGCTTATTAATTTAGGCAAATGGAATCAGCTGAGTCCTAAAGAACAAAAATTATTAGTCGGTGGCAATGCACAACGTGAAATTGTTAATAGTTTAGTAAAAGCTGGTATTTGGAATACTTTAACTTTGAAAGAGCAACAAGCAATTGTTCGCGATAGAGCTACAGCAACTTTAATAGCTGCAATGAAACAAACAGGTACTTGGGACAAAATGTCCTTAAGAGACAAAGATGCTATTATCCACGATAAGGGTACAGCAACTTTAGTCAATGAACTTAACCAAGTGGGTAAATGGAATGGTATAGATACAGTTGCTCATGATGCTATTGTTAACGATAAAGCAAGCGCACCTATCATAGCCGCGATGATTAAAAATGGACAATGGAACAACCTTAATTATCAAGACAAGCAGGCCATTGTGCATACAGGAAATTCTGCTTTAGACTTAGCAAATTTAGTTGCTGCTTATGGCAATTTTAACAGTTTACCTGATTCAAAAAAGAATTTAATAATTAATAGTGCCACGGCCGTTCAAAAATTAAAAGATGCTGGTATTTTAGTCCAAAATTACAATAATACTTTTATTGCACCTAAAAGCCTAACAGCTAATAATCAAGATATTATTAATAAATTAAAGGCTGGGGAAAATGGAATTATAAATTACAATGGCAAACAAGTTTTAGTTAAGAAACTCAATGGAGATAATGTTCAACTTTTAGGTACTATTAATGCGTCCGGAAAGGCTATTGATAATCATAATAATAAACCAGTAAGCGTTAAACATTTCAAAGGCGATTCGGCAAATATTGAAGATAAATCAAGACGTAGTCAAAACGCACAAAAGTTTCATAATGATTATAGAGTGTTAACCAAACCGTTTAAAGGTGATTCTAACAGTATTAGATATGAATCGTCTAGAGGTGTAAGCGCAATTGGATCTTTTAATGGTAAAGTACCCGTTTTGCACCATTTAAAAGGCCAAGATAATGCTAGTGGTCCAGCCAACAGTGCTATTAATTCGATCTTACGTTGGAATAATACCAATCCTGTAACACATTTTTTCAAAACTATTGTTCAAAAAATTACCGGTCATGCAGGTGGAACCACTGATTTCGAAGGTGGTCCAACCATTGTTAACGATGAACAAGGACCAGTTTTCCGAGAATTAATTAAGCTTAATTCAGGAGAAATGTTTATACCACACGGGCGCAATGTATTGCTTAACTTACCAAAACATACAGAAATTGTGCCTGCACGGCAAACACAAAAGCTTTTTAATATTCCACAATTTTCCAATGGAACCCCAAAATTCAGCCATGTAGTTGCGGAGTTTGAAAAATTACCTAGTGCAACCAATAGCACAAGCGTTATTAACAATCAAAGTACAAATAATTCATTTAATATCAATGTTACTGTTAATGCTAGTGGCAATAAAGATAGTCAAAATATAGGCAGAAAAGTAGCTGAATCTGTTCAATCAGAACTTAAGAAACTACTTAATTCTGATGCTGCTGCTATGGGAGGAGGTATTTATTATTAGAGAAGCTGAATTTATAGTTAATAATATTTCAAGTCGGGAGCTGCATTCTTTCTTAGAGACAGCGCCCGTTTTTAGTATGCCTAAAAGAAAGTTTTCAAATATTGAAATTCCTGGTGCGAGTCGTCAAAAATTTTCTGATGAAAATTCATACGAAAATCGTACAGGTAATTTAACAATAATCGTTAAGGCCGATACTGAGTTTGAAAAAACTTTATATTTATCTAACCTTTATAAACTGTTCGATACGCCAGATTATATAGAATTTATTAGTTATCTAGAACCTAATTTTGCCTATCATATAAAAATATCTGATGCTATTGATGTATCTAGATTATCCAGGCTATCTAATTGGCAAGAACTTAAATTAAAGGTTACAGCTGATGCTTTTAAATATTATGTACCTCCCAACAAGTATTTAAATATCAATCAGTTAACCATTCATAATCAGTTTCCTTTTTCTTCAAAACCTCTAATAGGGGTTCCAGCAGGGGGTGACTTAAATTTGCAAATTAATAATAAAAGCTATAAATTCACTGGTTTACCAACAAATGCCACAATTGATTGTGATGAATTACAACAAGATGTTTATGCTAATAATCAGTTATACAACAGTACGTTTGACGCTACTCAAGAATTTCCTGAATTGCCAACAGGGGATATAAATATTAATTCTAATTTAAAAATTAATTTATATCCTCGCTGGAGGCTGATTTAATGAAACCGATTCTTTATAAAACTGATACAGACTTTTCCCAAACAGGATTAGGGACTATTTCTGATGCAATACTGAGTGACAACTCCATAGTAGAGAAGTTTAACGGTGAATATACTTTAACATTTGATGTACCAGTATCTAGTAAATATTATGAATTAATTAAGCCTGAAATGTTTATTAAAATTAACTCTTCACAGCAACGTGATTGGGATATTTTTTGGATAAAAAGCACGGATGTAAAAAGTAATCCTAATATTATGACAGTTAACTGTAATCACTATTCAATGCTTTCAAACGATGCTTATGCACGTGGTGAATTAAGTATTGATGGCAAAACTCCTGGTCAGATTTTATCTGAAATGCAGTCCATGCTAGACCTGCCGCACCACGGGTTTGTGTTTAGCTCTACAGTTAATACCACGATTAAAGATACGGGGGTTATTTATACCAATAGCAACCCTAATGCCATTTTGGTAGGAGAAAGCAATTCTTTATGCCAGATAGTTGATGGCCGCATTGAGCGATGGTACAACCAGATTAATTTAGCACCTAAACAGTCAAGTAATATCGTCAATGTGCGCAAGGGTAAAAATATTGCTGGTTTAACCATTAATAGGAGTTTTGACGGCAAAGTTACACAGATGGTTCCTTATTTTAAAATGAAGGATGCAAAAGATAGTCCTGATAGCGCTACTCACGTCCCTGAAAACCACCTGCAGTATGGACAAGCTGTTAATTCTAAGTATTTTGATAATTATTCCAGAGTTTATCGTAAATACGTAGATTATTCCGATAGAGTAGATAATTTAATTGATATGGATGACTTATCCGCCAAATATTTTGAGGAAAATCCCGGAATTGACATCCCTGATTATGTTGTTTCGATTAATATCTCTGAATATGGTTCTAAGCGAATGCAAAGAATCAACATTGGCGACTTGGCTAGAATCCATGATCCTGATTTTAATTTGGATATTGAATTGCCAATCGTGGAGCGAGAATTTAACCCTTTAAAGAATACTAATACAACAATCAAGGCTGGTACCCAGCCAGCAAACTTATTTCGAAAATTGGAAAAAAGGATTAAAGATGAAACAGATAATCGTAAGAACGCTGATGACAAGTCTGATGAAAAATTGCAGGAAGAAACCGACAATCGTATTGCCGGAGATACTCATTTATCAGATGAACAGAAACAGCGTGACTTGCAATGGAAGATGAAAGCTGCCGAATTTCAAAAGAAAATTGATGATGCTCGGGCAGATATGACAAATTTTATGAATTCCGGTGGCACTAATGTTATTCGCTGGATTCCAACTTTAGCCGAAGCTACTCAAATGGAAATTCATACTGATTATGGTTACCTTTTAATTGATGACCATGGCGTGGGATTTCATGCTAAAGATGGCACGGTAATGACTGGGATGGATGCTCGTGGCAATTTCATTGCTAATAATATTTACGGAAATGTTCTTAATGGTACAACTATTAATTCAGGGACATTAAACAGTGTTGTTATTAATGCTGGTCAAATAAATGCTACTGATATTAACGGAAGTAATATCCGTGGTGGTTATATCGAAGGTGCAAAAATTAGCGGGGAAACAAACATTGACATGCAAAACGTTCACATATCATCATATGGAATTTCCACACCAGCTTTAACGGTTGATGGACAGATTAACGGTGTATACGCACTTGGAATGTTGCGCGACGCATGGATATGGATAGGAGATTATAAAATAACAGCTCAAGGTAATTCACTTTATTACGGAGGGAGAAAATTAGCTTTTGCCTAAATTAAATGAACAGAAATTAAATTCAATTGAAGCCACAGATTTATTAACGGAATTCGCTGCTGAATCTGCTAACAAAGATAAATTACTGCTTATGGAACGAGCCAAAAACCAAAAATTACTAGCGATCATTAAAATCTTATTTAAAAACGTCCCTGAAGCATTTCCTGAGGATTTATTAATTAAGGAGGTAAATAAAGATGGCACTAACAACCAGAAAAACAATTAATTTAAATGGCCAATCAACTGATAGTAATGGTAAACAGCTAGCTCAATTTAATGCCAGTGTTTATTTAGATACTAAGAATATTAATATCAGCGTCAATTATAGTGCTGATACAGATAGTGAACAGATTAATTCTGATTTAGCTGACTTCAAAAAAATGGTCGATGAGGTGGTGAAGTAAATTGGATGTATTCCGGTTAAATTTGGAAAAGGTAGTGAAATTGAAATAATGGACACATTTCATATAAAACTGGATTTAGATAAATCCAGACCAATAATTAATGAGCCTATCGGTATTCGGCAAAATGATGGATCTGTTACAACAATAGTTGCTGAAATCTTTGACCATGGTCAACCAGCTACAGATTTAGGAACAGAAATTAGTTTTCGCTGTATAAGGCCTAACTTTACTAAATATATAGATACCAAAAATATAGAGGTTTCAGGTAATACGATTACTTTTAAAACAAGCACAAAATTAAGTAAAGAACCTGGCTTAATTAAAATTGCACATTTTTTAATTGGTGGCGATTCAACACAAGATTTTTTAATTGATGTAAAACAAGGAGTATTTTTTACCGATGATGATTACATTAAAATCATAGGCAATTTCAAAGGCAGAAAACGTTTAGATCGCAATAGCAATCCTAATGAGATTTGGATGGCTGATATAGTAAACAGCGGGTACGGCGATAATGTTAAATTAACATTTGACAAAGATCCTGCGGTATCTGAGGCCCCTGAAAGTATATATAAATTTTTTAATAATCCTATTTATAGCTTTATATTTGCAAGAGGCCAAGAAAATGCTGATCAATCAACGGTTTATCATAACCATCTAGCGTATATACCAGAAAATGCAAACAGTATTTTTTATTTATTTAAAATTGATCCTCGGACTGTAAAAATTAGAATTAATAATTTATATAATGGTGATTTAACCAGTAAAGAGGTTGGTAGCACTAATAACACTGTTCTTTTTGGCACGTGTACAAAAATTTTTGTAGCAAATAGATCGCTTGGAATTACCGATAATGTAGGCGACTTAGCGTGGGGTAAAAAAGGATTTCAAGAAAGTTTATGTAAAGATCTTACACCAAATTTGAATTTGAGTGGATATACACCATTACAAAATGAAGCATTTTCAAATGATACAAGTATAAATGATACGCAAACTTATACAAGCTCATTTGAATTAGACTTAACTAAAAATAACTTTTTAACTAGTGACAATTATTTAATGCTATACACTCCACGAGTAAATTTAGCTGGAACTGGTATTTATTTTGCATGTATAGCACCACAAATAGAATGTATCCAATATTATCTACCCGAATAATATTTACTTTTTATAAGGAGGTGGTCGTTTGCATGTATTTTTAGGCTTTACCATTGGTGAATGGGGCAACTTTATTACTATTGCGACAGTTTGTGCAGGTTTATTCACTTGGATTATTAGAGTTGCATTAGTTAATCCATTACAAAATTCAATCCAAGAACTAACTTCTCAAATTAGAGATTTAAAAATGGATTCTAAAGAAGAACACGAACACTTTACAGAGTCATTAAACGACCACGAACAACGTTTAAATGATCACCAAACCCGTATAACTGTTATCGAAAAAGAAATCGAAGAAAAAAAATAATCTTAGGAGGATAAAACATGAAATTAAACTTTAATTATAAGTCTGCCAAAGCTTGGATTACTTTAGTCAGTGCCACTATTGCTGGTATTTTAGGTATTTTAACGGCGCTGGGTGTTACCGTGCCGGCGGATACTGGCAGTTTAGTTACAGGACTAGCCACAACGGTAGTCTCACTGTTAAGTGCTTTCGGTATTTTAACGCAAGATATGGATAATCCTAATAAGAAGTAGGAGGTTGTCTGATGAGAAAAAGAATTACTTTTTTAGTAGCCTTAGGGCTGCTATTTTTTTGCGGTCAGGTCAAGGCCGCTAGTCCAGATATGGTAGACGTATCTAACAATAATGGCTATATGACAGTAGCCAATTTTGTTGATATGCGCAATAATTACGGCGTTAAGTCCATTACTACCAAAATCAGTGAAGGAACTTACTATCACGACTATACGGCGGCTAATAACATACAAACGGCACAAGCCGCTGGGCTTTATATTAACGGCTATCACTTCGCCCGTTATCAAACTGTGCAGCAAGCTAAAAATGAAGCGGATTATGCTTGCCAGTTGGCCAAAGCTGATGGACTGCCAGTGGGGGCTGCCTTAGTGGCCGACGTTGAGGCCAGCCAGCAGCAGTATTTATCCCGTGCCACTTTAGATGCTTGTAATCAAGCTTTTGCTGAAGTAGTTAAACTTTACGGCTATCGACCGGATGTGTATACCATGGGTTCTTGGGTGAATTCTAAAATGAGTAACGCCGGCTGGATTGCCAGTTATCCATATGACCCCACAGGTAAAACTTGGTACAGCAATAATAACGCTTGGCAATATCAATCTACCGCCCGCTTTCAAGGAAGTTACGGTAATTTTGACGTCAGCATCTTATACAATAACTTTTACACCGGTGGCCAACAGGTAGTAAATACGATTAACAACACCGTAACTATTCAAACTTGGAATGCTAATCCCACAGCCATGTTAAATAGCAAAGGTGATCCTTATATGACCACACCTTTAGCCCACGGGACTAAGTGGCAGGGCTTAGGTATTGCCAAAAATAAAGACAGTACAGCTATGATCTGTATCGGCAATAATGAATATGTGCGGCAAGACTGCACCACTTTAAATGGACTAGTAGTGATTAACTATGCAGCTAATTACGGAGTTAATGCTTATAACTCTAAAGGCCAACAGTTAAAGGGTACTAATGTAAGATTTAAAGGTGGTAGCAGATGGCAAAGTGACAATAAACTAACCGATATCCCTAATATTGGGCTTTGTTATCAAGTATCCACTGATGAGTTTATCCCGGTGAAGTATCAACAAGCTTCCGGATTTAAAGGATAAAAAAAGCCCCCGTAAAGGGGCTATACATAAAAGAAAAGGGGGTTATTTATCATGGCTACTGCAAGTTTTACACATAATTTTAAACTGCAAAATCGTTATGCAGATAATTTTATTAAGGGTTTAACTGGTAATACGAAACCTATTTTAGAATCTAATTTCCAATCTAAAGTAGTAAATGATATTGAGTACAAAAAAGTAATTAGAGCCTTCTAGATTATTTTTAAGCATTATGCTTATCGTTTACTGATTTTATGGCTATGTACATGGAGTACATGGCCTTTCTTATTTTGCTTAAGCAGAGCAATTTATTTACTATAAAGAAATATAATGTTATACTAAAAGTGTGGTACATTTACGGTATTAACATATTTCATATGATGTCAATATAAAAAGGACAGGTGGTAGCTTGTCCTTTTTTTGTGTCTAATGCTCTAAAAAAAGCATATTCAAAACTCAGAAATATATATAAATTAGTCTAAAGCCCGCCGCTTAATACGATATACAGTACTACGCGAAACATTATTCATTCTTGCTATATAACTGATAGATTCTCCCAATTGCAAACTTTTAACAATAGCGTGATAGATTGCCCGTTTTTGTGGATTAGCAGCATTAGGCCCATATTCCAACTGTTTGCCTATAAAAGCCCCCCGTTCTTTTGCTAACTTGATACCTTCAGCTTGGCGTTCCCGAATTTTAGCACGTTCATGTTCGGCGATATAAGACATTAAATCAATAACTAAATTATTTAATAGTCGCCGTAAATTCAAGTCTTCCACACCCGAAAAAGAAGGCAAATCTAAGATATCAAAAGT